>OKWJ01000200.1_pt1 | contig 86213 bp, 78 predicted proteins | sample 1607121 | NCBI WGS metagenome assembly OKWJ01 (sample SAMN04414080, study PRJEB24778) | human gut metagenome | material: faecal | host: Homo sapiens | reverse complement strand
CGATGTTAGATGATAAAATAGAATTAAATATAGCGATAAACAATAATTTACCGCCTCATCTGTGCAAAGCACAGATAGCTGCGAAGCAGCGTAGACAGATACCGAAGCCGGACGAATGCCTGTATACGGACGGCAAGGTGTCGGTCAGAGGCGATAACGAGGAAACTGCGGAGCAGTTTTCGAGTCTATTAGCGGCTTAAAGGTCAATGTCGGAGACATCAAGTTCACCAGACATTAGTTTGGGCAATAATGTATCTCGCAAAAGGGTTAATGATATATTTTGCTTTTCATTAGCAAAAATTATTTCGTGCAGAGGTGTGCAAACATTTATAAAAGACCTAATTTCCTGAGTTGATGGTTCGTTGACAGGAACAGCATTTAATATTGCCTGTGTCATCAGTGGCTGACCTGTGCCAATGTGTCGTGAAGGCAGCGAAGCATTCCTTAATAAATAATAAATAAACAATTGGGAATCTTCATTCTTGCTTTTAGCCTGTATTGCATTATCACTTGTCCAACATTTTTCAGGACAAAGAAAAGTGTTTCCGCAATATGCTCCAACTCTGCCGATAATGACACAATTTTCAGCATTCGACTGATTGGTATATGCTAAGATTCCATTACCACCATATACTGGGATATCCCCTATTGCTTCAGGTCGCTTCTTTCCATTTGAAAACTCAATTAAATTTTGAAAAGAAGATGATGCCGAGGTTGAAAATATATCTGGAAACATTTTCAGAAAAATTGCCTGAGCTTGCTGCTCTAAATTATTGTTTACACTCATTAGTTAGGAGGAATTAGATGGAAAAATGGATATATGAATTAATACTATCTGTTATCACCGTGGCAGGTACTATTATTGCGTTGGTTCAAACAAGACAACAGATGAGATTAAGTAATAAACAGGCTTTATTTGAAAAAAGATTAAATACATATATGTTTGTTAAGGGGCTTATGGAATTATGTAACAGTAATAAAGCGCATTTTCGAGAATATAGAGATGATGTGTGTTTGTCGTCGAATACGATAATATTTTGCTTTTTGACAAATAATTCTTGTTTAAAAGAATTAAGTGATGCAATAAAGAATTCATCGGATGACAATTACAGAGTTAAATTTTTAAAAAAAATAGAGGAAATCAAAAGCACTGCAACTAGAATAGAATTGATTTTTAAGGGAAAGAAAAGATTTTTCTGTAGTGAATTTGTTTCAGATTATGGAGAGGTTTTATGGAGGATGTATCAATACCAGATTGTTTGTGATAAGATAGAAGAAGAAGGACATAAGAGGAAGCTAGAACTAGAAAAGTTGTGTGGGATATATCGTGAGCCAAATTATAGAAAAGATGTTTATGATGCGATGAATAAGTTGGTTGAGAGTTACTATAAGTTGGAAAAAGTTGAGGATAAAATACGCAAACAAATTGTTTTGAAGTAGGAGGTGTTAAAATATGGTTACAACATTTTCGGAGGCAAATTATGAAGAGGCGGTTTTAGAATTATTTCGGAATATGGGCTATCAATATGCATATGGTCCGAACGTGGAACGTGATTTTCAGAGTCCATTGTATGATGAAGTGCTTTTGGAATATATTTATAGACTGAATCCGGCATTACCGGCGGAAGCAATTAATGAGGCTGTGTATAAATTAAAGAACTACGAAAACGGCGAATTGATTCAAAAAAACGAAACTTTTATGGATTATTTACAGAATGGAATTGAAGTGCGATACAATGAGCAGGGAGAAGAAAAAAATGCCATTGTTTATTTAGTGGATTATGAAAATCTTGACAATAATTCGTTTATTGTGGCAAATCAGTGGACGTTTGTTGAAAACAGTAATAGACGTCCGGATATTATTTTGTTCTTAAACGGGCTTCCGATTGTGTTGATTGAGTTGAAATCACCATCTAGAGAAGAAACAGATGCCTCAGAGGGATATGCACAAATACGAAATTATATGCAGGAAATTCCGTCTATGTTTATTTACAATTGTATTTGCGTTATAAGTGACCATCTTACATCGCGTGCAGGCACAATTACTTCTGGTGAAGATCGTTTTATGGAGTGGAAGACAAAAGATGGAAATTATGAAAATACAAAACAAGCCCAATTCGATACGTTTTTTGATGGGATGTTCGAAAAAAGCCGATTACTGGATATCATTAAAAATTTTATATGTTTTTCAGATGAGGGGTTGCAGCATTTAAAGATTCTTGCAGGATATCATCAATATTTTGCTGTGAAAAAGGCAGTTGAGATGGCAAAAAAGGCAATAAAAACAGATGGTAAAGGAGGGGTTTTCTGGCATACGCAGGGTTCGGGAAAATCTTTATCAATGGTATTTTATGCACACTTATTACAGTTTGAGCTAGACAGTCCAACGATTGTTGTAATAACCGATCGAAATGATTTGGACAATCAGTTGTATGGACAGTTTTTGAAATGCAGTCGTTTTTTGAGACAGGAACCGGTACAGGCAACGTGCAGAAAACTAGGGCTTCATTCGACTAAAGAGGATGTTGGACTAATGGACTGGTTAAATGGAAGGCAGGCGAATGGCATTATTTTCACAACAATGCAAAAATTCGAAGAGGCAGAGGAACCTTTGTCAGAACGCCGGAACATTATTGTAATGGCAGATGAAGCGCATCGTGGACAGTATGGATTAAAGGAAAAAGTTGATACAAAGACTGGAGAAATAAAAATTGGTACTGCTAGAGTTATTCGGAACAATTTACCTAATGCTACTTATGTAGGTTTTACGGGAACGCCTATTTCATTGAAAGATAGAAGTACGAAAGAGGTGTTTGGTAATTATATTGATATTTATGATATGACACAAGCAGTTGAAGATGGTGCGACAAAGCCGGTTTATTATGAAAGTAGAGTAATTAAACTTAAGCTTGATGAACAGACGTTGAAATTAATTGATACGGAATATGATTTAATGGCGGCAAGTGCAGATGCAGAAGTTATTGAAAAAAGCAAAAAGCAGCTAGGGCAGATGGAAGCAATATTAGGAAATGAGAAAACGATCCATTCACTTGTCACCGATATTATAGGGCATTATGAGAACAATCGTGCAGATTTATTGACAGGAAAAGCTATGATTGTTGCATATTCGCGCACGATAGCAATGAAAATTTATAACAAAATATTGGAATTGCGCCCAGAATGGAGCGAAAAAGTAGGACTTGTTATGACTGAAAGTAATAAAGATCCAGAGCAGTGGCGAAGCATAATTGGTAATAAGCGATATAGGGATGAACTAGCAACAAAATATAAAGATGATAGTAGTCCATTTAAAATTGCAATTGTTGTTGACATGTGGTTGACTGGATTTGATGTTCCATCGTTGGCAACCATGTATGTTTATAAGCCGATGAGAGGTTATAATTTAATGCAGGCAATTGCAAGGGTCAATCGTGTATATAAAGATAAAGAAGGCGGATTGATTGTTGATTATGTTGGAATTGCTTCTGCATTAAAAGAGGCAATGAATGACTACACGAAACGAGATAAAAAGAATTATGGAGATACTGATATTGCAAAAGTTGCTTTCCCTAAATTTGAAGAGAAGTTATCTGTTTGTAGAGACTTATTTCATGGTTATGATTATTCTAACTTTATACAGGGAAGCAATTTGCAGAGGTCTAAAATAATTAGTGGTGGAGTCAATTTCATGGTTGCGGTTGACAAAGAAGAAAAGAAGACTGATTTTTTGAAAGAATCGCTTCTTTTGAGACAAGCTTTATCGCTGTGTTCTTCTTTAGTGGAGAAAGAATTGCGTATAGAAGCTGCATTTTTTGAAGCGGTACGAGTGCTTATTATGCGACTGATGAATAAGGGAAGTTCAAAGAAAATATCATTACCGGAAATGAATGAAAGAATAAGCGAACTTCTCAAAGCCAGTATTAAGAGTGATGGTGTAATAAATTTGTTTTCGGATATATCAGAAAACTTTTCTCTTTTTGACCCTAAATTTCTTGAAGAAGTATCAAGGATGAAAGAGAAAAATTTGGCAGTTGAATTGTTGAAAAAACTTATTGCAGAACAAATATATATTTACAGAAAGACAAATGTTGTTAAATCTGAAAAATTTAGTGAGATTATAAAGGCTGCAATGAATCGCTACCTAAATGGTATGTTGACGAATGAGCAAGTAATCGAAGAACTGCTTAATCTTGCTAAACAAATTGCAGCGGCACAAAAAGAAGGTGATGAATTAGGGCTTACAGCGGACGAACTGGCATTTTATGATGCATTGACTAAACCACAGGCAATAAAGGACTTTTATGAGAATGAGGAATTGATTGCGCTTACAAAAGAATTAGCAGATGCATTACGGCGTAATAAGACGATTGATTGGCAAAAACGAGATTCTGCTCGTGCAAAAATGCGAATGATGATAAAGCGGTTATTAAAAAAACACGGATATCCGCCAGAGGGAAGAGATGATGCAGTTGAGACTGTGATGACACAATGTGAATTATGGACAGATAATAATGATATGACGGATTCGCAAAAGCAAATTACATATGAATATACAGTTGATACTAACAATAGTTTGGGAAAAGTCGCAGAAAAGATGAGTTATGCGGAAAAATAACAAGTAATGTTTGGCTATCATTTTGTCCGGCTTGTGGTAAGCATAGTTCTAATCTGATGTGTACCATTTTAAAAGAGCTTGTTGTTAATCACAAAACAATGTGATAAGATAGCAAAAAGGAGAATAAACATATGATAGTATATTATAAATTGGAAAAAATATTAAAAGAAAGAAATATGCAATGGAAAGATTTATGTGAAGCAGGTATTTCTATAAATACGCCAACAAAATTTACACATAATAAAACTATGAATACAAATGTCATAGACAAAGTCTGTGCTTTTCTCAAAGTACAACCAGGAGATATAATGGAGTGGGTTGAAAATGAAAATCAAGCCGAAATTTTAACATTAGAAAGACAAAAGCAAGAACTTGAACGGAAAATAGCAGAACTTCAAGCAAAACAATAAGACATAAACATAAAATCAGCACCCAAACGATGGATGGTGCTTTTTTGCTCAAAAAAAGGAAAAAGATACATTTGGGAGCGTAAATAATTTGGTATATGTCAAACTTTGGAAAGGTTTATTATGACAATAAAGTAATTGCCACCCTCCCCAACTCATGCTACACTAAGACCAAACATTTCAACCGAAAGAAGGTGGCTGCTATGGGATTTTTTAAGAAAAAAGAAAAGGCTGCACCAAGTGGAGATTTTGACAGAGAAAATGAAAAGCCTATTATTAAAGCGAGCATTTGCAATGGGGAACAGATTGCTGGATTTAAAAATATTCATACAGGAAAAATGAGAGAAATTATGCTGATAAAAACATCGGCTGATTTGGAATATTTCAAGACCATGTATGGAATTGAAACGGAAATCGAAAAAGAGTATTAATGGAGTCGTTGCGAAAAACTAATTTTGCTTGCCATCTGTCAAAAATATGCAACATAAAAGGAGGTCACGAGAAATGCCATTTGTAGAGATTAATGTAAAAAACGAAATTGAGAAACAAAAACAGGATGATCCGGAATTTAGAAAGGCATGGGAAGATTCGCGTGCCGAGTATAGACTCATAGGAGAAATGATTTCTTTACGGAAACAAGAAAAAATAACACAAAAAAATAGCCTCATTAACAGGAAATAAACAGCACGTAATTTTATGGATTGAGAGAAAGGAGCGCCTATGCCTACTTACCAAACCCTAACCGAAGGACTATACAACACAGCCGTTGGCAAATCATTTCTCGTGAAAGGAATTGAATACATAAAAATGAACGAAGCACTTCTTATGAGAAAAGACACGGGAACGTATTACACATATGGCATTGATTTTGGAAAAATGCCGGGTTTCTAAAGAAGTCTCCAAAATCCGTTCCGGTCGTTTTATCTGGTGATTGTGGGCGGTGCCTGCGTATATGTTTATGGTGGACAGACACGATGAATGCGATTTTGGATTTGTTACGTCTGGAAAGTAGCAATATGCAGGTGAGCAATAGTGTATTGAAATTGGAGGAATTTCATGGATACAAGAAAAAGTGACGCAATTTACGAAATACTATTACAAAAAGGCTTCGCCGAAAGCCTTTGCCGAGAAATTGCATACAAATATATGAATACCGATTATACAGCGACACGAATGCTCGGCTATTTGTACCGCATGACCGAGCTAAAAGAAGAACAGCTTGTCGACGAAATGATAGCAATCTTAGAAGACAGAGACCGAATCATAAAAAAACATGAGATGGAACAAGCACAGGCAGGCATCAATCGGATTTATAATGAAGGGTTGGAATAAATTAGTAAATAGTTTCACTGTATGCTTAACTAGAAAATGAGAATGTTGTTTCACATTCGGAACCGCTCCCGCTTAGAGAACACACGTAGCGGTGCCTGAGGGCAAAATACGCCATCTAGGCACCGACGGTGTTCAATGTTCCTCATAGTGAAAGAAACATTCTCATTTTCTGCTAAGATTACAGCGAAATATTAAAAGCGTTGTCATACAGGGCTTCAGGTGGATGTCAGAAAAAGTATGCCCTGCCCCCCAAAAATGCATTACAAGAACTAGTTTATATACAGTGTTAGATATCAATTTTTTCAGGATTCCAGTAAATCATCAAGAAAACGGTTGCGATAAGTGGGTACAAACACGTGGGTATCGAGCATGTGTATTTAACATGCCGATACCCTTACGCGTTTGTTTAACGGGAGTGCCCACTTAACGTAACCGTTTCCTTGATTATTTACGGAACCCGCAAAAATGCCACCTTGCAAATCTTATACAAATCCCCTATAATATAAATACAAAATTATAAAGGAGGCCAATTATGGGTTGCGCAAAAATGAAGAAGTTACTTTGCCACGGACTGGCTGTGGCGATGGTTGTGTCATTAACGGCCACGGCATCGGACAGCAGTGCGGCAGCAAAGAAAGCAAAACCTGCCAAAAAAACAATTACGATTGAGCAGGGAAAATCAAAAAAGATTGTGGTGAAGAATAAGAAGAAAAAAGCAAAATACAAATTTACCGCATCAAACAAAAAAATTAAAGTTTCAGCTTCCGGCAAGGTCAAAGCAGTAAAAGTCGGAACTGCCAAAGTTACGGTGAAGGAAAAGTATAAGAAAAAGACAAAGAAAATCGGAACCGTAAAGATTATTGTAACAAAGAAAAAGACAGTTAAGGTAACGAAGGCACCGGTGCAGACGGATAAGCCGACAAATCAGCCGACAAATCAGCCGACAAGCACACCATCGGAGAAACCACAGGTGACCAAAGTGCCGATTAAAACGCCGGAACCGGTTGCGTCAGAAGCCTACAGTAACTATTTTGAAGACGGGGACCTCAAAGGATTTGCGCCGATTGGTGGCAAACTGGAAGTTTCCAATTCACAGAACTACACAGAAGGCGGTATGAACAGTCTTCTTGTGAAAGACAGAACGAGTGAAACAGATGGTGCAAAACTTCCAATTTCCGAGTATGTGATTGCAGGTGAACATTATCAGTTCAGCGTTGTTGTAAAGCAGGATACCGGAAAAAGCCAGAAGATTGCACTTCGTATGACTTATACTGACCAGAATGGAATGGCAAGAGACGTTACGCTGATTACAAACGCAGAAGCAGGAAAAGCATGCGCAAGCGGTAAATGGACTACGCTCAAAGGTGAAATTACGATTCCGAAAAATCAGGGTGATGCAGCGATGACACTCACCATGACTACCGCGACAGATTCATTCCTTGTGGATGATGTTATCATTAGCGGAAAAGCACAGAATGATGTGTATAAAGTTACAGATGCTCAGTACGAGAAGATGCTTGAAAATAGTGTGTACTCAACCGGAAATAACGCAAGAATCAAGAAAGTAATCCAAAATGCGAGAGATGGAAAAGATGTCACGCTTGCCTACATTGGTGGTTCCATTACAGAGGGCGCATTGGCAAAACCAAACAGCATGTGTTATGCGGAAGTTTCCGCAAAGACGTTTGGAGCAAAATATGGAAAGAACAATGGAGAAAATGTTCACTTTATCAATGCCGGAATGAGCGGAACGCCATCCGATATTGGTGTGGTACGTTACAACCGTGATGTGATTGATCGTTTACCGGAGGGAAGCGACCATCCGGATGTGCTGTTCATTGAATTTGCCGTAAATGATTATGGTACGGCAACCGCAGGAAAAGGTTATGAAGGACTGATTCGCCAGGCATTGAAATCCGGCTCTGCCGTTGTGCTTGTATTCTCAGTATTTCAGAAGGCGAGTGGCGGTGTTGTCTGTGAAAACGAATATCGCCCATTTGGTACGCATTATGATTTACCGATGATTAGTATGGGAAATGCGATTTCGTCTTATTTTAATGGAAATGATCAGAAAGCATTTTATAAATGGTACTTTGGTGATTCCCTGCATCCAAACAACACCGGTTATCAGTTGATGGCAGACTGTATTACACGCATGTTTGATAAGATGGATAAAGAAACGGCAGAAGAAGATAATATCACCGATATGGATGCGATGGCACCGGTTAAGTCATCTGCTTACCAGGGAATGAAGATGTTGGATTCTAAGACTGATGTTACAAAGGACAAGGCAATTACTTCCTTTACTTCCGGTGGATTTAATCAGAACGATAATGCAACGGGCTCTTTCCAGTACGAGTATAAGGGACAAAAAGGTGCGGCATGGTTCCCGGATAACTGGATGCATACGTCAACAAGTGGCACGGACGCTTTGAAATTAAAAGTAAAATGTAAAGCACTTACGTTAATTTACAAATTGAGCAATTCAGTGGAATATGGTTCGGCTGATTTGTATGTAGATGGCAAATTTCAGGCAACTCTGAGTGGTTATGATACCAGCGGATGGAACAACGGTAAAGTATATGTAGCCATCGAAGAGGATGCCGAGGCAGAGCATACAATTGAACTTCGCATGAATGATGAAAGTGAATCAAAGAAGTTCACCCTGATGGCAATCGGTTATAACTAGGTAGTTGAAAGGAAGAAAAACCTGTGGTACACTATGGTTGAAAATGAAGCAAGGATATGAGAATTATGATGTACACAGGAAAACAGCTAAGGGCACTTGTGATGCCTCTTATGTTTGAGCAGTTTTTAAATGTAATGGTCGGCATGGTGGATACGCTGATGGTTTCCAAAGCAGGAGAAGCAGCAGTATCCGGTGTGGCACTTACGACTAATATTAATCTATTGATTATTCAGGTAATGGCGGCACTTGCGACAGGAGGTGCCGTCGTTTGCAGTCAGTACAACGGACGGCGTGATACAAAAGATGCTGCTTATGCGGCAGGACAGTTGGAAACGGTGTTGTTTATTTTCTCCATGGCAGCAGCGTTTATTTGTGCTGTTTTTGGAAAGCAGATGTTACCGGCAATCTTTGGAAGTGTAGAAGATTCGGTTATGAACAGTGCGTGGATTTATATGTTTGTAACGGCTCTTTCTTATCCATTTCTTGGCATCTATAATGCGGGAGCCGCTATTTTTAGAAGTGTGGGAAACAGCAAGGTCAGCATGGGACTCAGTGTGTTAATGAATGCGATTAATATTGCGCTGAATGCGGTTTTGGTAGCACTTGGTTATGGGGTGCTTGGTGTGGCTCTTGCAACATTAGTGAGCCGTGTTGTTTGTGGAATCTGTATGACAGTTTTGGTTGCCCGCCCGTATAATCCTTTGCAGATAAAGAAATTATCTTCACTGCTTCCGAATAAAAAAATGATTCTTCGGATTCTCCGTATCGGAATTCCAAGCGGTATTGAAAATAGTATGTTTCAGGTTGGAAAACTAATGGTCGTAAGTATGATTACGTCTTTTGGAACGGCGGCAATCGCAGCTAATTCGGTAAGTTATTCTATTATTGAATTTCCTAATATTCCGGGGATGTCGATGGGGCTTGCTCTGATTACCGTGGTGGGAACCTGCCTTGGAGCCGGTGAGGTGGCACAGGCAAAAAAATACACAAAAAAACTGATGCTGTTTGCTTATCTGGGAGACTGGCTCATGAATCTTGTTTTGTTTGTTTTTGCCGTTCCGATTGTATCGGTGTTTTCCCTTTCGCCGGAAGCAACCCGGATGGCGGCGGAGGTGCTTCGCTGGTTTAGTACAATTGCTGTTTTTATCTGGCCACTCAGCTTTACCCTGCCAAACGCATTGCGGGCAGCAGGCGATGTGAAGTTTACGATGCTGACCGGAATCATTTCCATGTGGCTGTTCCGCGTGCTTTGCAGTTATATACTTGCGGTCGTATGCAACATGGGCATTTTAGGCGTGTGGTTTGGTATGTTTATTGACTGGGCGGTCCGCTCGCTGTTGTTTGTTGTGAGATATTTGTCCGGACGCTGGCAGATGAAAAAAGTGATTTAAGATATTTACTGATTTTAAGGAGAGACGGTTATGATTCAGGAAATTGCACCAAAAAAGTTTGATAATGCTTACCACGCAAAAAGTCCGAAGCCGGATGATTTTGTCCTTGTTTTTCGTGGACATGGAAAACCGGATGACAAAATTTTATGCTGTATTGAAGATGGAAAAATTGTGCTTCCCACCTGCAGTGAATTGGGGTGTGAAAAGCATTTATTACAATATTTATTTTCGATTGATGAAACCTGTTATTTTCTTTATATGCCTGGGGATTTATCAGCAGGTTTATTTATATCGGATATTTTTTCTTTTTCCTATGAACCAATTCGGAGCCTTCGCAGAAATGACCCGGTATACACCTGCTTTGCCGGGATGACAGGGTATCATTTGTATGTCTGGTACCGCGACAATGTTTTCTGCGGGCGCTGCGGTGCAAAAACCGTGCATGATAAAAAGGAGCGGATGAAGAGGTGCCCGCATTGTGGAAATTTGATTTTTCCAAAGATTGCCCCGGCGGTGATTATCGGATTAATTCATGAGGATTCTATTTTGATTTCCACGTATGCAGGCCGTCCCTACAAAGGGCGTGCACTGCTTGCCGGTTTCTGTGAAATTGGTGAGACACCGGAGCAGACGGTCGTGCGTGAGGTGCAGGAAGAAGTGGGGCTTCGTGTAAAAAATATTCGTTATTTTGACAGCCAGCCGTGGGGATTTGATTCGAATCTTTTACTTGGTTATTACTGCGAAGTGGATGGCGGTACTTCGATTACAATGGACGAAACGGAACTTGCAACGGCACGCTTTGTTAAGCGGGATAAAATTGAAGAAGATAAAAATCTTTTAAGTCTTACGGCAACGATGATTGACCGGTTTCGCAAAGGCCTGGAATAGCTTTTTTATGGTGGCTCATTGACCCGGTGGCTGCGCTGCTTCAGGTTCCCTATCTTTTGTGGGTGTTTTTTGCAGCGGTCTTAAATGCGTCGGTGTGGTGGATGAAAAAACAGAAACGAACAAATGTTCATTTTTTCATTGCAATACAATTTTCAATGTGCTATACTTGTATCACGAGTAGTGAACGACCTATCGATAGGGAATGAATCATATGATTTGTTCCCTATGTTGTTATACCAATTCATCCAGACGGAGGTGGACAAATAAACGATGGACCATTTCGTATTACATTCCGAATACCAGCCGACCGGTGACCAGCCGCAGGCAATTGATGCTCTTGTAAAAGGCTTTCAGGAAGGAAATCAGTTTCAGACCCTTCTTGGTGTTACCGGTTCCGGTAAAACTTTTACGATGGCAAATGTGATTGAAAAATTGAACAAGCCGACGCTTGTGATTGCACACAATAAGACACTGGCGGCTCAGTTGTATGGTGAGTTTAAAGAATTTTTCCCGGAGAATGCGGTAGAATATTTTGTGTCATACTATGATTATTACCAGCCGGAAGCCTATGTGCCTTCAACGGATACTTATATAGAAAAGGACTCGGCAATCAATGATGAAATTGATAAGCTGCGCCATTCGGCGACAGCGGCACTGACTGAGCGCAGTGATGTGGTTATTATTGCGAGTGTTTCCTGCATTTATGGACTGGGTAGTCCAATCGATTATCAAAATATGACGGTCTCTCTGCGTCCGGGCATGGAAAAGGATAGGGATGAAGTGATTCGGCGTCTGATTGATATTCAGTACACGCGGAATGATATGGATTTTCATCGTGGCACGTTCCGTGTGCGTGGTGATGTGGTTGAGATTTTTCCGGCATCGGCAAGTGACCGTGCGATTCGGGTTGAGTTTTTTGGGGATGAAGTGGACAGGATACAAGAAATTGATGTTGTGACCGGAGAGGCGACGGCGGACTTAGAGCATATGGTTGTTTTTCCGGCATCTCATTATGTAGTGGCACCGGATAAGATGGAGCGTGCGATTGCGGGAATTGAAAAAGAACTGGATGAGCGCGTGAAGTATTTTAAGAGTGAGGATAAATTGATTGAGGCACAGCGGATTTCCGAGAGGACACATTTTGATGTTGAGATGTTACGGGAGACCGGTTTTTGTTCCGGCATTGAGAATTATTCCATGCATTTAAATGGGTTACAGCCGATGGAAACGCCGATGACATTGATGGATTATTTTCCGGATGATTTTTTGATTATTGTGGACGAGTCGCATATTACGATTCCACAGATTGGCGGGATGTTTGCCGGGGACCAGTCGAGGAAATCTACGCTTGTAGAATATGGATTCCGCCTGCCTTCTGCCAAAAGTAACCGCCCTCTGAACTTTGAAGAATTTGAGGGGCATATTAATCAGATGATGTTTGTTTCGGCAACGCCTTCGACGTATGAAACAGAGCATGAGCTGCTTCGTACCGAGCAGATTATTCGTCCGACGGGGCTGTTGGATCCGGAACTTGATGTAAGACCGGTTAAAGGACAGGTGGATGATTTGCTCGGAGAGATTCGAAAGGTTACCGAGAAGAAGGGAAAGGTTCTCGTTACGACACTGACAAAACGAATGGCAGAGGATTTAACAAAGTATCTGAAGGAAGTCGGGGTGCGCGTGCGGTATCTGCATTCGGATATTGATACACTGGAGCGTTCAGAGATTATCCGCGATATGCGTCTGGATGTGTTTGATGTCTTAGTCGGAATTAACCTATTGCGAGAGGGGCTTGATATTCCGGAGATTCAGTTGGTAGCGATTCTGGATGCGGACAAAGAAGGTTTCTTACGTTCGGAGACTTCTTTGATTCAGACGATTGGACGTGCGGCACGAAACTCGGAAGGACATGTTATTATGTATGCAGATAAGATTACCGATTCCATGCGTAAGGCAATTGATGAAACCGAGCGGCGCCGCAAGATACAAAAAGAATATAATGAAGAACACGGCATTGTGCCAAAGACAATTCAGAAGGCGGTGCGCGATCGAATCCGTATTTCAAAGAAAGCAGGTACGGATATTACGGAAGAAGAGAAAGATCCGGAATCCATGAGTTTTGAGGAATTGCAGCGTCATATTGCTAAGATGATGAAACAGATGAATCAGGCAGCGGCTAAGTTGAATTTTGAAAAGGCTGCCAAACTGCGTGACCGGATGATTGAATATAAAAAGCATTTAGAGGAAATCCGCAGTGAACTTTAGAAGCAAAAAAGCGATGGAGGTTAGTATGGATACAAAGCGAGAAATACGGATACGAGGTGCCAAAGAGCATAATCTTCAAAATATTGATTTGGATATTCCAAGAGATAAATTTGTGGTGTTGACCGGTTTAAGCGGTTCCGGAAAGTCATCGTTAGCGTTTGACACCATTTACGCCGAAGGACAGAGAAGATATATGGAGTCATTATCTTCTTATGCCAGACAGTTTTTAGGTCAGATGGAGAAGCCGGATGTTGAGAGTTTAGAAGGGCTTCCACCGGCAATTTCGATTGACCAGAAATCGACGAATCGTAATCCACGTTCTACGGTTGGTACGGTTACGGAAATTTATGATTATTTCCGTCTTTTATATGCCAGAATTGGAATTCCTCATTGCCCGAAGTGTGGCAAGGAAATCCAAAAACAGTCGGTAGACCAGATGGTGGATGAAATTATGAAATTGCCGGAGCGTACGAAAATTATGCTGCTTGCCCCGGTTGTGCGTGGCCGCAAAGGAGAGCATGTAAAAGTATTAGACAAGGCAAAGCGCAGCGGTTATGTGCGCGTTGTCGTGGATGGTAATTTGTATTCGCTGGATGAAGAAATCAAGTTAGAGAAAAATAAAAAACACAACGTTGAAATTGTAGTGGACCGACTTTCAATTCGCGAAGGAATTGAAAAACGAATGACCGATTCTATTGAAACGGTGCTTAAGTTAGCTGATGGTTTATTGGTTGTCGATGTGATTGGAGGAGAAAAAATTTCTTTCAGTCAGAGTTTTTCCTGTCCGGACTGTGGAATTAGTGTAGATGAAATTGAGCCACGCAGTTTTTCGTTTAACAATCCATTTGGTGCGTGCCCTGAATGTCATGGAATCGGTTACCGGATGGAGTTTGATGAGGATTTGATTATTCCGGATAAGACGCTTAGTATTGCACAGGGAGCGATTGCAGCACCGGGATGGCAGTCTGTGGTAAATCCGGATAGCTACAGTCGTGCAATTTTGGATGCGATGGCAGAGTTTTATGGATTTGATTTAGATACACCATATGGGGAATATCCGGAGGATGTTCATGACTTAATCTGGTATGGTACCGGCGGTCAGCGTGTGGAAGTTCATTATACCGGCAGACATGGACACGGTGTTTATAATATTGCGTTTGAGGGACTGCTTGGTAATTTACAGAAGCGGTATCGTGAGACTGGTTCGGAGACTACGAAGCAGGAATATGAGTCATTTATGCAGATTACGCCCTGCCACGTCTGCGGCGGCAAGCGCTTGAAAAAAGAATCCCTTGCGGTTACGGTTGGGGATAAAAACATTGCAGAAATTAGTGAATATTCCATTATTGATTTGAAGAAATTTATGGATGAATTGACATTGACCGACAGACAAAAGCAGATTGGGCGTCTTGTGTTAAAGGAAATTCGTTCGCGTCTGGGATTTTTGGTAGATGTTGGTCTTGATTATTTATCACTGGCGCGTGCGACGGCTACGCTTTCCGGTGGAGAGGCACAGCGAATCCGTCTGGCGACACAGATTGGTTCGGGGCTTGTCGGTGTGGCTTATATTTTGGATGAGCCGAGTATTGGTCTGCATCAGCGGGATAATGACCGCTTGATTGCTACATTAAAGAAACTTCGTGACCTTGGTAATACGCTGATTGTCGTGGAACATGACGAGGATACCATGCGTGAGGCGGATTATATTGTGGACATCGGACCGGGGGCAGGAAAAAATGGCGGACACGTAGTTGCGTGCGGTACGGCAGAGGATTTGATGAAAGTGCCGGAGTCGATCACAGGCGCTTATTTAAGTGGGAAAAAGCAGATTCCGGTGCCGGCAAAGAGACGCAAACCGACAGGGTATCTGAAAGTAAAAGGTGCCAGCGAAAATAATTTGAAAAATATTAATGTCAAGATTCCTCTGGGGGTAATGACCTGCGTGACCGGTGTATCCGGTTCCGGAAAGAGTTCTCTTGTGAATGAAATTTTGTGTAAGAGTCTGACACGCACATTAAACCGGGCGCGCTGCATCCCGGGAAAGCATAAGGGAATTGAAGGCGTGGAGCAGTTAGATAAGGTAATTAATATTGACCAGTCTCCGATTGGACGAACCCCTCGTTCAAACCCGGCAACTTATACCGGTGTATTTGATATGATACGAGATTTGTTTGCTTCGACACCGGATGCAAAAGCGAAAGGATACAAGAAGGGGCGTTTCAGTTTTAATGTGAAAGGCGGCCGTTGTGAAGCGTGCAGCGGTGACGGTATATTGAAAATTGAGATGAACTTCCTTCCGGATATTTATGTCCCTTGCGAAGTTTGTGGCGGAAAGCGGTATAATCGTGAGACACTGGATGTTAAGTATAAGGGAAAAAGTATTTACGATGTGTTAGATATGACGGTCGAAGATGCCCTTGAATTTTTCCGGAATATCCCGACGATTCACCGCAAAATTCAGACGTTGTATGATGTGGGATTGTCGTATGTTAAATTAGGGCAGCCATCGACTACCTTGTCCGGTGGTGAGGCTCAGCGTATTAAACTTGCGACAGAATTAAGTAAGAGAAGTACCGGACGGACCATTTATATTTTGGACGAGCCGACGACAGGACTTCATTTTGCGGATGTTCATAAGCTGATTGAAATTTTGCAGCGACTGACCGAAGGCGGTAATTCGGTAGTTGTTATTGAACATAATCTGGATGTGATTAAGACGGCAGATTATATCATTGACATGGGACCGGAAGGCGGTGACCGTGGCGGTACGGTTGTTACGCAGGGAACGCCGGAACAGGTAGCTGACTGCGAAGAATCCTATACGGGTTACTATATGAAAAAGATGTTGAAGGAGAATTAGGATGTATTCATTTTTTGCAATGATGGCGCGCATGAAAAATATTGAGCGATGGGCACTTATGCGAAATTCTATTCAGGAAAATATTAGTGAACACTCGCTGGAAGTTGCGATGTTAGCGCACGGACTTTCACTCATAGCCAATGAGAAATGTGGAAAACACGTGGATACCAATGAAATTGCTCTCATGGGAATGTATCACGATGCAAATGAAATCATTACCGGAGACATGCCTACGCCTGTCAAGTATTATGATGATGATATCAAAGAAGCTTATAAACGGGTGGAGTATGTTGCGAGCAAAAAGATGGTGGATAAACTGCCGGATTATATGAAAAAGCATTATGAGAAATTGTTTTTCCCGCAGGAGGACAAAGCATATGAGTGGCGTCTTGTGAAAGCGGCAGATAAGTTATCTGCACTGATTAAATGTAAGCAGGAATTAAATTCCGGCAATCAGGAATTTAAGACGGCATACGAAACAACGAAAAAAGCACTGCATGATATGAATATGGAAGAAGTTGAAGTGTTTATGCAGGATTTTCTGCCTGCCTATGATTTGACACTGGACGAATTGCAGGCAAAATAATCGGTCACACATTTTACACAGACTAAACACAGAGTGACCATTTCCTTTCGATACAATGTGACCATAACAATAAATCATTTGTGTATGAAGTGGAGGTTACATATGGAAGGAAAGAAGATTCGAGCAATTGGTACCAGTCTGATTTTATGTTTGGCAGCTATGAACATTTCCGGATGTGGTTCAAAGGATAGTGAGAGTTCAGCAAATGCAGTAATGGGTCGTGTGACAAGTGTTTCAGACACGCAGATAGTGATGGAAGTTATGGATAAGCAGGATGACAAAAAGCCGGAAGCAGCAAGTGGCGGAGCTGCCGGAATTGAAGGAAACAAGCCACAGGGAACTCCACCGGCTGGTATGCAGCAGGATAATGACGGACAGAAACCGGAGGGAACTCCACCGGCAGATGCGAAGAATGGTGGTAAAAAGAAAGGTGAGTCAAAGACTTACCAGATTGACAGCGATACCAAGATATATAAGAAATCCGGTGAGGAAAGTACGGAAATATCGGTAAGTGAAATCAATCCGGGAGACATGGTCAGTGTGGAGACGGATGGTGAGAAGGCAACAAGTATTACCGTTTCTGATATGTCTGCTATGGGACAGCCCGGACAAAATTCGCAGGACGCTTCTTCCGGCAAATAGCCGTGTCAGACCTTTTGTGTAGTATGCTTTGACTCGGGATGATTTTGGTCTGAAAGATTTTGGCTTGGAAGGTGAATAAGCCGGACGGATTTGCTGTCGTCTGCTCCTTTAATAACGAGGTAGAGCGAATCGGCAGAACCGGAAAACATGGTTAAAATGTTGCTTTGCGATGGTAATTGTAATTCGCGGAATGCAAGCAGTTTTTGCAGGGAACTGCTTTTGCATTCTCCGCGAAACAAGCCACGAGGTGTCAGAACATAAAGAGTATTTCCAAGATTTGTGATGTGGAAATCCTCTTTTTTTTGTGCAAAACTGCCCAGTGGAAATGTGTGTGTGACCTCACCGGAGCGGATATCATAGTCGCGCAGATAAATTTCTTCGGTCGCTTTTTGTGTTTCAATCGTTAAATAATGCAAATCATAAAAAATATTTTCCCCCGGCATGCCGCTTATGGAACTGCCGCCAAATGCCAGTCGTTCTAATAAATTGTATATTTTTACATTTCCGTATTGATAGGTGATGGCGATGGAAGTGCCATTACATCGGATATCTTTGATTTCATCCGTGATTTTTTTGTTGTTTAAGTGGATGAGATTTATATTTTTTATGTTGCCGTTATTTCGCAGACAGACAATGGATTGCTTTACTAATTTACCTTTTGACCATTTCTTTTTGCAGGCATAGAGAGCCCCGTTCGTATTATACGAAAAATGCTCTAGCGTTTCGGATTTCTTTATTTTCCATGATTCTACGTTAGTCGTCCAACCGGATTTCTCATCCCAGATATTTCGGATATATTGATTTTTTTTGCGAATAAACTGAGACAAAACACGTTCCGTCGGATGATAAATCAATGTCGATTCTTCTTCATCAGAAAGAGAAGTCACACAATAAGAAATGGATGTTGGTTTGTCCGCAGTTGTTTTTGCTGCCGTTTGCTTTTTCTTTGTTATGGGCTTGTCCGATTCTATGTAAAAAATAAGAAGAAAAGCGGTGCAGCATAAAAAAAACAGTAACAAAAATAGTTTTGTGATTTTCTTGTTTCTTTTGAAAATTTGTATCATAATATTCCTCCTTGCTGAATTGCAAACAATGATACGGATTGCTCCGTTGTTTCACAACTTTCGCAATCCTGCAAACATTCGAAATCCGCGGATTTATTGCATAAATCGCTACTTTCTCATGTTTGGCGGGTACCAAGGTCCAATCTCTTATCATGCAAGCATGAACGAGTCTGGACTTTGTGCCTTGCTGAATTGCAAACAATGATACGGATTGCTCCGTTGTTTCACAACTTTCGCAATCCTGCAAACATTCGAAATCCGCGGATTTATTGCATAAATCGCTACTTTCTCATGTTTGGCGGGTACCAAGGTCCAATCTCTTATCATGCAAGCATGAACGAGTCTGGACTTTGTGCCTTGCTGAATTGCAAACAATGATACGGATTGCTCCGTTGTTTCACAACTTCCGCAATCCTGCAAACATTCGAAATCCGCAGATTTATTGCATAAATCGCTACTTTCTCATGTTTGGCGGGTACCAAGGTCCAACCTCTTATCATGCAAGCATGAACGAGTCTGGACTTTGGTACCCTTGTATCATTGTATGCGCAGCGAGGGGAAACTATGACAGGCTATGCCATATTGTTTGCCGTTTTGTATTTATAAATCATCTCTGCGTGATTTTGTTCTTCTGTCTGGATGTGATTTAAGAGTCTTCGGATATTGCTGGCAGAAAAACGGAAAACATCATCATTATAGGTGGATGATACGAGTTTTTCTGTTGCAATACAGTCGGTACATAAAAATTGGTCATGTTTTTTCTCTTCGGAGTTGTTACCTGCTGCGTAACTTTCGGAAGGCGTGTATCCCTCCATACCACTGCGGGCGGCACTTACATTTGGTACATCACCTTTGAGCACCATGCCTAAGGAGTCAAAATGTTCCTGCTCCTCATCACCAATGCGGTGAAATAAGTTTTTTAGTTCTTCGTCATGGGCAGACTGCTCATAAAAGCGGTATTTGTCAACACATGCTTTCTCCTGTGTCTGTAAATCTTTGATTACGTTGGTTTCCTGTTCTGTTAATTGCATCGTAATTACCTCCATTTCCTCTGTTAGTATGCACAAAGGATGGAAAAATATTCAGCGACCACCAATTCAGCGACCACTCTGCGAAAAATATTGAGGAAATAATGGTTATATGGTATAATGAAAAGATAATTTACTTGTTATAAAGGAGTATTGGTATGGGGATTTTTGATGGGCTTTCAGAAAAGCAAAAAGAAGCAGTTGAGACAATTGATGAAGATTTGGAAATAATAGCATGTGCGGGAGCTGGTAAAACGGGTGTTGTAACAAGAAGGATTGTTAATATTTTGAAGCAAACGAAGGATATTACACCAGCTAATATTGTGGCTTTTACATTTACAGAAAAGGCTGCTGAAGAGTTGAAAAGTCGAATATACAAGTATGCAAAAAAGGAACTGGGAAGTACTGTGGGGTTTGCAGAAATGTATATTGGGACCATACATGGTTTTTGCCTGAAGATGTTACAGGAATATATACCGCAGTTTCAAAGTTTTTTTGTATTAGATGAGATAAAAACCAAGTTGTTTATTGATAAAAACTATTTTGAGTGTGGAATGAAAGATCTTGATTTGAAAATGTATAGAGAAACCGGCTTGTTCCTTTCGACAATGAGCATGTTAAATGAGAGCTGGGAAACAAGAGATAGTTGGGATAAAACAACTTTTGATGCAGTAGAAAAATATAAAGAATTGCTGTATTCACAGCATTATTTTGATTATTCTCTTATTTTACGTGAAATGTTGGAGCAAATGCAGAAAAACGATGAGTTTAGAAAGCGAATAACATCAAGAGTAAAATTCTTGACGGTAGATGAGTACCAAGATACAAATCCTATTCAAGAAAAACTTATACAACTAATCAAGAATGGTGGAAGTAATTTGTGCATCGTGGGTGATGATGATCAAACCATTTATCAGTTTCGAGGCAGTGATTCAGAGAATATACTTACATTTAAGGAACGTTATGGAGTCGAAAAGTATATTGTGCTTGATACGGATTATCGAAGTTCAGAAGCGATAGTTGATATTGCGCAAAGAGTAATTATTAATAATAATCGTCGTTTAAGCAAGAACATGGTATCAGGTGCGAAATTTAAATATGAAGAAGGCGACACAATATATCGTGAATTTGAAGATATTGAACAGGAATGTGATTTTATAGCTGGTAGAATAAAAGCGCTCCATGAAAGTGGAGTTAAATATTCTGAAATGGCAGTATTGCTTAGAAAGAAAAAATTTGGAGAGTACTTTTCAGAAACGTTTGACAAGTACGGTATTCCATATATTGTGGAAGGCGTTAATGCGCTGTTTTCTACTGCAGAATGCCAAGCTTCAAGGGGAATATTTAGATATCTTAATGGTGAGATTAGCATGACAGATCTTTTTAATTTATGGAAAGAGGTTAATTATGAGCTGGATTTGAAAGATTTGTCAGATGCACTGACTTACTTAAGTGGTATAGATGTTAAGAAAATGAAGTATTACGGAGAGTTTGTTTTGCAGGAAATATATCATAATTTTCTTCGCTTGATTTATATAACCGAGCAGGAAGAAAATGCTATTACAGAGGTGATTCTTTATAACCTAGGGAAATTTAGTCAGGTTATAAATGATTTTGAATCAATCAATTTTGCGACACTTCCTAAAAATAAACTTGCTCGATTTTGCAAATTTATGGAATATACGGCAAGCGATTATTATCCGGAAGGGCATTTGGATAATACATACATCCGTCCGGACGCTGTAAATATTATGACAGTTCATCAGTCGAAAGGACTAGAGTATACAGCGGTTTTTGTCCCGGAGTTGAGTAAAAACAATTTTCCGGCGGCTGGTGTTGGTGGAAAAAATGTGTGGCATATTATAAACAGAGACTGGATTCAAAACTCAGAACGATTTAATTCAGGGATTGAGGAAGAGCGCAGGCTATTTTATGTGGCTGTGACAAGAGCAAAAAAATATTTGTGTCTGACGAGATGCCCATATAGAAGAGATAAAAAGATTTCAACATTTTTGGTTGAAGCGAAGGAATCCCCATATATGTTATCTTATGATGATAAAATGGAATATTCCGGAAAGCAATTACCGCCTATGGTAGAAGAAAAGTCTGCGATCAACTTGAATTTTTCAATCTTACAGGATTTTTTTGATTGTGCGTACAGATTTAAGTTGTCAATGTTTTATGGATTTGTGCAACCTATTGCAGCCGCTATGGGATATGGAAATGCAGTACATAATATTGTGCGTAATATTCATAAGAAGTATCTTGACGGAGAAAATCTTACTCGTGAAGATGTTCAGGCAATAGTGGAAGATACTTTTTATCTGCCATATGCAAATAGTAAAATGGAACAAAATATGTTGGAGAGTGCAAAGAAATCTGTTGATATGTATTTTGAGAAAAATAAAGCAGATTTTAAAAATATTGAAATGGCTGAGGCTGATATTGAGTTGGACATGGGCGATGGCGTTAAGGTTAATGGGCGTATTGATCTTGTAAAGCATCGTGAAATATCTGGAGAAGAGAAAATAACAATAGTTGATTTTAAAACAGCAGACAGAGATGTTACGCAATGTTTAGAGGCAGAGCAACTTAAAATCTATGCACTCGGATACCAAGAGCTGACAGGGAAGAGTGCAGATTATTTGGAAATACTTAACCTCGACAAGGTGGAAAGTGAAAGAGTTCGTGTGACAGAGGGACTCACAGAGACAGTTGCAAAAGACATTCGTAATGCTGCCCAAAATATTAGAGAAAATAAACTGGATAGAAAGTGCTCAAAAGAAAAGTGTAGTGCTTGCTATTTGAATTATCTTTGCTTGAGCAAGGAAGAAAAGAAAACATATGTTGAGTAGATAAATAGGAGGACTTATGGCAAATTTATCACAGATTCGAAGAAAAAAAATGCTGGAATTTCTTGAAACTTTGAAAGAACAGCATACTGATGATGCATCGTTGATTGCGATTAATCAGATTGAAAGAGAACTTACAGCCAAAAAATATGGACTTGTGTGGGAAGAACATGAGGAAGAAGTGGATGTGAAAATGCAGACACATATTCCTGTCTTTACGGAAGTGGAGGACAAGGAGATTGTAGGTGATTCTGAAAACAAACAGTACAATTTTCTCTTAGAGGGAGATAATCTGCATTCGCTTAAGTTGTTGGAAAAGACACATAAGGGAAAGATTGATGTGATATATATTGATCCACCATATAATACTGGAAGTAAGGATTTTGTTTATAATGATAGCATAATAGATGGTAATGATGGTTATAGACATAGCAAATGGTTATCTTTTATTGCTGCACGACTTTTGGTGGCTAAAAATTTGTTGAGTGCTACGGGAATGATAATGATATCGATAAATGATGTTGAATTGTATTCATTAAAATTATTGTGCGATTCGATTTTTGGAGAATCAAATTACTTGGCTAATATTATTTGGCAATCTACACCAGGTTCAAATACTGGTTTAGACATAAAAACAGTTACAGAATATGTGTTGTGTTATGCCAAGAATAAAGAAAAATGTAAAATATCATCAAAGCCGGTAGAAGATGATGATAAGTACTCTTTACAAGATGAATATTTAGAAAAGCGTGGCAAATATGTATTAAACAAATTGGATCGAAGAATGACGGGACAACATTATTCGGATGCACTAAATTATCAAATAAAAATGCCAGATGGTCAGTTATTGTATCCGGGAAGTAATACTGCGAAGAAAGAAAATTGGAATTGGAGATGGTCGCAAAGTAAAGTGAAATGGGGAATAGAAAATGATTTTATTGTCTTCAAGAAGAAAAAAGACAAATGGGCAGTATATTTTAAACAATATTATAAAGTAGACAATAATGATATGCCTATTAATAGAAGTTTGCCTTATCAAAATTTAATTAAGGATTTAAATGGTGCAAATTCTGCGCGAGGAACACAGGAGGTTATGAATTTGTTTGGGAAAAAAGCATTTGATTATCCGAAGCCATTAAACCTGATTAAATATTTATTAAAAATTCCCTTTGGCAAAGAAATAACGATTCTTGATTTTTTTGCCGGTTCAGGAACAACTGCGCAGGCAGTTATGGAATTAAATAATGAAGATGCAGGAAACAGAAAATTTGTTTTATGCACTAACAATGATAATAACATTTGTGAAGAAGTTACTTATCAGCGTTTAAAAACGGTTATCACAGGAAAAAGACTAGATGGGAGTGATTACTCAGAAGGTCGAAAAGCCAATCTGAAATATTACAAAACAGATTTTGTAGATAAAGAGAGCGAAAATATCTACGATGATCTCCTTGAACATATCAAGGAAATGATTCAACTTCAGTATGGGGTGAAGGTAGATAATAAGAAATACATCATGATTATGGATGATGAGGAAATGGATGAATTTGAGAAGCATTTCAATGAGTATAAGTGCATTGAAGTGGTATTTGTTAATCAAGATGTATTGCTAACAACTTCGCAAGAAAAATTACTGCAAAATATTGATGTAAGAATTATTCCAGATTGCTATTTTGATTTTGAATTACGAGAGGTAGGAGAATTATGGTGAGTAAAATAAAAGATTATGAATTTCAGACGCAATGTGTGGAGGTTTTAATTGAAAAAACTGTTGAAACGACAAGTAAACAAGTTATTACAGTAAAGGCTCCAACGGGTGCTGGAAAAACGATAATATTGATAAAATATGTTGATGAATTCTTGAAAAATACGGCTGGAAATACTGCTTTTGTATGGTTGTGTCCAGGAAAGGGCAACTTGGAAGAGCAGAGTAAAGCGAGAATGGAAGAAGTAACACCACATATAGATACGAGAAATCTTATGTATTCTATGATGGCGGGCTTTGAACCCGGTAGTGTTACATTTATTAACTGGGAGCTTGTCACCAAAAGAGGAAATACAGCATTAAAGGACAGTGAAAGATCCAATCTTTTTGAAAAGATTGCAGAAGCTCACAAAGATGGAACAGAGTTTGTTGTCATTATTGATGAAGAGCATTTGAATAATACCAAAAAGGCGGATGATGTAATAAATGCATTTGCAGCCAAGAATATTATTCGTGTTTCAGCAACAGCAAACAAAGTACCTCACCAGGAGTACTATGAGATTAGTGAAGAGGATGTGATCAATGCTGGTTTGATTACGAAAGCAATTTATGTCAATGAAGGTGTTGACGATAGTAAAGAGATACAAGATGATTATGAATATTTGCTTGACTTGGCTGATGAAAAAAGAAAAGCGATTGCGAAAGCATATGAAAAAGAAGATGTTAATGTAAGACCACTTGTTTTGATTCAATTTCCAATGGGGCAACCAGAGACGATAAAGGCAGTGGAGGAAAAACTCGCCGGAATGGGATATACTTATGATAACGGTATGGTTAATATCTGGATGAGTGACGAAAAAATTGTAAGTGATGATTTGACTGACTTGGATGGTTCGCCGTCATTTTTGCTAATGAAGCAGGCGATATCTACCGGGTGGGACTGTCCAAGGGCGAAAATACTAGTAAAATTGCGCGAAGGGGGAAGTGAAGATTTTCAGATTCAAACAATCGGACGAATTCGTCGAATGCCAGAGGGGAAGCATTATGGGATGAATATACTTGATTATTGCTATATTTATACATTGGATACGCAGTATAAGATAGGGCTATTGTCATCTCTAGATAAAGCATATCAAGTGCGGCGATTGTTCCTACGTGATGAGGCAAAAGGATTTACGCTTACGAAAGAAATGCGTGATTTAGATTTTGATGGTCTTGGAGAACGTGAGACTTTGGAAAAAGTATATGATTATTTCAAAAAAAGCTACAAGCTTGGTTCGGATAAAAATATTAACCGAGAAAATCTTGAGGCTTGTGGATATGATTTTAGTCATGAAATAGATAGTAAGATCCTCCAGGGAGTATTTAGAACTACTGAATCGCTTGCACAGGGTAGTACGGACAATAGAATAAAAGTAAAAACAACAGTAAATACGCATACCCATGGTATATATTTATTGCATTCCGTCGATGAAATCAAAAAAGTTACCGGTATGCAGTCTCAAAAGGTAAAGAACATTTTGAGAAGAATGTTTAGTAAGGGGAAAAAGAAAAAATACAAACTTATTGAGTTGGAAAATTCGGATTTCTATGCGTTTGTCATTAACAATGTAAAACAGTTGAAGATAGATTTTAAGAAGGTAACTTCTCAGATGGGTGGTACTCAGTTATCCTTAAAATTAGAACCGAAGGTAACTCAATTTTGTATTCCGGAAATGGAGGTATATAAGTTCAGTGAAGTAAAACATCGTACATTAATGCGAATGAATGCGTATCGAGAATATACGAATGAGTTTGTTACTGACAAAACAAGAAGTTTACCGGAGAGATTATTCGAGAGATATTGTGAAAACAATGATAAAGTTGAGTGGGTATATAAAAATGGGGATACAGGACAGCAGTATTTGTCTATTGTGTATATGGATGGGATATCGAAACAGTGGTTGTTTTATCCGGATTATATCGTTCACTTAAAAGATGGAACGGATTGGATTATAGAAACAAAAGGTGGCGAAAGTTCAGGGCATAGTAAAAACATCGATATGCAGATAGAGAATAAGTTTATTGCGTTTAAGCAGTATGCTAAGAAATATAATTTGCATTGGGGCTTTGTAAGAGATATAGATGAAGAATTATTCATCAATAACACAGAGTATGTGGAAGATATGTCTGATGATAGCTGGAAACCATTAGAAGAGGAGCTGTAGGAGCAGCACCTAACCAAATTAGCTTAAGGCAGAAAGGAAATAGCATGATATATACAGATCAACAATTGGTAAAGAAAATTCGAAAAATGATAGTTGACTTTGAAGATGAGGTTGTTGAATTCAAGGAAGCACGTACAAATTATTCGTTTAAAGATATTGGAAAGTATTTTTCGGCGTTAGGTAATGAAGCAAATATACGTGGTTTGAAAGAAGCCTGGCTGATTTTTGGGGTGACAAATAATAAAGAAATAGTTGGTTCTGCTTATCGTCAGGATGGAAATCTTCAGCATCTAAAAAAAGAGATTGTTGGTGGGACAAACGAAAGAGCTACTTTTATGGAAATATATGAATTAAATATGGATGGACATCGTATAGTAGCTTTTCAGATACCTCCTGCAACAAGAGGAATTCCGACTACTTGGAATGGGGCTGCGTATGCAAGAGAGGATGAGAGTACATGTCCTCTTCCAATGGATAAAGTTGATTTAATAAGAAGTCAGATAGGAATAGATTGGTCGAAAGAAATAGTGGAGGGGGCTACATTTGAAGATTTAGATCCGGAAGCTGTTTCTTACGCGAGAGAACTTTTTATAAAAAAACAGAATTCATCTAAAAAGTCAACAGATATGCTGTTAAAGATGAGTGATATTGAGATGCTGAATAAGGCAGGAATTCTGATTAAGGGAAAGATAACTAATACGGCTTTAATTTTGTTGGGCAAGGAAGAATCGTCATATCTTTTTGATGGATTTATACCTAGAATCACATGGACTTTATATAATGGAAATGGAACAGTGAAAGCATATGAGCATTTTGATATGCCATTACTACTAGCTGTTGATAAGGTCTATTCGAAGATTCGAAACGAAAAGTATAGATATATTGCTGGACAGCAAACATTGTTTCCAGATGAAACTTATCAATATGAAGCGGATGTTGTAAAAGAGGTTTTGAATAATTGTATTGCTCATTCCAATTATCAGTTACGTGGAAAAATTAATTTAGAAGAATTCGAGGATCGACTAGTTTTTATTAATGAAGGAAATTTTATTCCAGAAACTGTAGAAAAAACTTTGGAAGAGGGGTATAAACCACCATATTATCGAAATACTTTTTTATGCAAGGCGATGGTAAACTTATATATGATTGATACAAATTCGATGGGAATACCAATGATGTATCAGATTCAAAAAGAAAAATGTTTTCCATTACCAACCTATGATTTGAGTGATCCTAACCGGGTAAAGGTTTCGTTGTATGGAAAAATATTAGATAAAAATTATACTCAACTGTTACATGAAAATTCAGATCTCGATTTATCAACTGTATTTTTGCTTGACAAAGTGCAGAAAAAAGAGGTTATTTCGAAAGAAAGCTTTGCACAGTTAAAGAAACAGAAATTGGTAGAAGGAAGATATCCCAATATTTATGTTTCTTACAAGGTTGCAAATATTGTAGGACAACAGACGGAGTATGTTAAAAACAAAGGATTAAAAAATGATGTGTGTAAACAAATAATAATTAATGCATTAGATACAATGGGGGAAGCTAGTGCTGGTGAGCTAAAAGAGGTTCTGTCAGGCTCCTTGTCAGCTGTTTTAAATGATAAGCAACAGTCAAGGAAAGTATCTAATATTCTTCAGGCTATGAAGCGAGAAGGTATTGCTGATGTTGATGGAGTTGGGCATGCTGCAAGATGGTATTTGAAAAAATAAACATTTGAACTAATTTAGCTAAAGAAAAAGGATTTAGTCTAAGTGATTAGCACAAAACACCGAAAAATATGGACTTTTACTTGGACTAATAAACACAATTAGTTCAAGATTAGTCCAAGATAGTTCAAAATTAGTCTAAGATGGATGTGACGAGATTTCAATTTATCAGGTGCTTTTGGAGACAAATGAATTGGAAAGTGAAGTGATAACTTGTTGCAAAATGCAACGGAATTTGAAACAAGTTTTGCAACCAAAGGATTTTGAAAAATTAGCTGATTTCGTAAGGAGATTGGAGATAAAAATTAGCACAGGTTTTATGAAGGAAGGGGAAGAGATGGCTCAGACAATAAAGCTTACAAAAAGATTAATAGTATATGCAGGATTGTCATTAATTGCAATGATTTTGGTTAATGTGAATATGGAAGAATCTATATTATTTGTGGATCAAGCATGGATTTCTAATGATATGATTATGAATATAGTAGGGGGATTGCTAGTGGGATTTGTTGCTGTTATTTTAGAAAAAGTATACAAATTCAAGCTAGATAAAGCACAGGCTCTCTGTAATTTGTCAGTATATTTAATGCTGTTGTACGGAGAATTATATTATTGGATTTGCGATATTGAAGAACTGGAAAAAGATAGAAAATTAGAAATTCCTAAAAACTTGTTTTCTAGCAAAAAGCAAATAGTAGACTCTTATCTTTGGAATATATCGAGAGTTGATTATTGTGATTTTTGGCGCAAAGGGGATATGCAGGAGAAGTTTGAAACGTTTGCAAAAGATGGAATTGATGAAATTCGTGCATTACAATCTAAAATGTTTTATTTAGAGATTGCTTTAAATGAAAAAGAAATTAACATATGTAAGAATATACCATATACAGGGGACGAGTATAAGGTCTTGCTCATAATTTCAAATCGGATTCAACAGGCTTGTGATGACATTGAGTCAGTATTACAGCAAATAGAAAAAGAAGAAAAAAATTTCGATTGGAAATGTCAGAAGGAAATAATTGTAGAAAACTATATAGGTCTGTTTGCAGAGGATTTGAAAGAGTTTATAAAAAATGAACAAAATAAAGCAACGCAGGTGGACAAAGATGACACTCAAGGTGATTGCCAACATGAGAACAAGGAGGATTAAATCATGAACATAAGTAAAAAAGACTGGAAACTATTTCGGGAAAAACTATTGGACTGGCAGGAAAAATATATGGAGAACTGTCAGCAAAATGGTAACATTTTTTTGTTATTCATTGAGTAATTATTTTATAGCATATAAAAACCTTACTGATTTTCAGTTGTGAGAACTGAAGTCGGTAAGGTTTTTCTTTTTTATGACAAACTAAGTTGACAATAAAGTTTCCCTAGAGTATTTACTTGAATGAAACGTTGAGTTTGACTTCCGGTAGGATTACTACCTATAGTCAAAGATTTTGTGGCAGAATCTAGTAAACCTAAAGCAATAAGACGATCAGCTTTGTAAACAGGGCATTGAGATGTGTCAGACACATGCGAATGATAAATGTCATATAGAAGCCGTAAATCAGACACAAATAAGCGAGAGGTTATATCAGATAATTCGCAGAAAGTATCCCAGTTTATAGTTTCGTCCACATATGCTCGGTAGAATTTTCCTAAAAGTTCTGATTTTTTTAATTCAACATTCGAATTTAACAGGATAATAACTCTCCCCAGTTCTTCTTCGGCATATTTAGGATGAGCTTGCAATTTTTGACGATATTTCTTGATCTTTTCTTGAGAAATAGATTTATCGTTAAAAGTATTGATAAACTTTATAGTTTGTTTTAGTAGATTGCGATCGTGTATGTTTTGAGCTGTTTTACCAACACCCACGAGAAGACTAACAACAGGAATACTTTTAAAGATGCCATCATCAAGTAAAGAATCAATTCCTAATTCAGCCATGTCTGAGCAGGCATCGCTTAGTGTTGGATCGAAAAGTGTTGTTTCAAATGCAGGTACAAGTTTGTCCATGTTTTTTCTCCTTCTATTGATCATTTAGATGCTTAACAATGTAGTTGCTCAATTACTGAGAGGGTACTTTGGTTTGTCTCTGATAGGTTTCCAATGCCGGGTATTTATATCTCCACTCATCATACTGCTCTTTAGTAATCTCACCTTGCGCCAGCTTCTTTTTCTGACGCAACCAGGATTTCAGACAGTCATCAAGAGCTGAATGAGGTTCCGTTACCGCTGGATTAAGGGAGAGACAGGTGTTACCGTCGTTCTTGCCGATAGTCAGCCCGTACATATCTTCCAATGCAAAGAAGGTATGCATGAGTCCGAAGTAGTTATCGATGTTCGGTACGGTCAGTGCTTTTGTATCTATCTCCAGCAGATCAGCCATTTCCTTTATCAGTTCCTGCTTTGGTATGCGGGCTTCTGATTCGTACTGTGCCATGCGTACATCCGATGATTTGCCGTGAAATCCGAGCATTTCACCGAGCTGTTTTTGCGTAAACCCTTTCCGGTTGCGAAAAAATTTGATCCTTTGTCCGATTGCCATGGTATGTGTCCTCCAATTTATTGCTGTTGCCATTTTGTTTCTGCAAATAAAATAATAAACATTTTTGTTTAAGTAGAGTATATCATGAGCAAATCAGGATAGCAAGAATAACTAAACAAAAAAGTTAATATTTTTCTGAAAACCACTTGACTTAAATTAAAATATTTAGTATTATGTCGAACAACTTAAACAAATTGAGTTAGTGCATTGGCGCTGGTCACTACCGGAGAGAAGGTGAGGCTTATGGAAAAGAGTTTTATGACGGTGGATGAAGTAGCTGAAGAATTGAAAGTGTCTAAATCCTATGCGTATAAGGTGGTCAGAGAGTTGAATGCAGAAATGCAGGAGCTTGGCTATCTGACGGTATCTGGGAGAGTGAACACGAATTTCTTTCGCAAAAAACTTTGTTATGGCAGCGAAGGATGACTGTCATATGCAGAGAGTGCAGCCGGAAAGGAGATGATGCTATGGTTGTATATAAAGATGGCGATAAGTGGCGTGTCCTATACCGTTATACCGATTGAACCGGGAAACGGAAGCAGACACAGAAAAGAGGTTTCAAGACAAAACGGGAAGCGAAACAGTGGGAACAGGAAGAAATACTGAAAAGTGAGTCGAAGTTAGATATGACCTTTGCCAGTTTCTTTGAGGTCTATGAGGTAGATAAGAAGAACCGGGTGAGGGAAAATACCTGGGAGTCGAAGGCGCATATCATTCGGACGAGGATCCTGCCGTATTTTGGCGACCGAAGGATTTTGGAGATTGAGCCGAAAGACATCCTTGCATGGCAGGGGAAACTGTTGGACTATCGGGGAGAACATGGGGAAAGATATTCTCAGACATATCTGAAAACGATTCACAGTCAGTTGAGCGCAATATTCAATCATGCAGTGCGCTTCTATCATCTGCCAAGCAATCCGGCACAGAAAGCCGGAACTATGGGGAGAGAGGAACATAAGGAAATGCTCTTTTGGACGAAAGAAGAATATCTGAAATTTGCGGATATCATGATGGATAAGCCTAGATCGTACTATGCGTTTGAAATGCTGTATTGGTGTGGTATTCGGGTGGGGGAATTACTGGCATTGACGCCGGCGGATTTTGATTTCCAGAGACAGACGGTGACGATCAATAAATCATACCAGCGTTTAAAGGGGCGGGATGTGATCACATCGCCCAAGACCATAAAGAGTAACCGGGTTATTAAAATGCCGGAATTTCTCTGTGAAGAAATGCAGGATTATATCCGGATGTTGTATGAGGTTGGTGCGAATGAGAGGATATTCCAGATTACAAAGTCGTATCTTCATCATGAGATGGATCGTGGTGCAAAAGAAGCAGGAGTGAAACGGATCCGGATTCATGAACGAGGTGATAGAAACATTAAGTGCGGCAAAAACACCCCAAAAAGAATCCGTATGTAGACATAATTAGAGGTCATGTATCGTTATTAGATGCAGCAACAAGCGCATCCGGGAAAATATTCCGAGACGTGTTTATAAGATGATAAAGAAAAACTGAGTTTGGCTGGCTCTGTTTGTATTAAGTAACTGTTGCAATCCTTTCAGTCTTCGTGAATTACGGAACCTAAAAAAAGTGCCAACGAACACTTGACACAAACCCTTGTGTAAATCTAGTTGAAAGCATGGAAATAAACAGATATAATAGGACCATACAATTTCGTTTTGAAATTATACATAGGAAGAGGTGTTCAAATGAAAAAAATCTTGAGACGGTGGGAAGCAGTGTTAATTTGTATGGCATTATTATTTTCCTTGTTTTCACTTCGTACAGCAGAAGCGAAAGATGAGGAAACACTGAAAACTATTTTTCCGGTCCATGTGATTCATAAGACAGGTGATGATAAAGAAAATTTTGTCATTGTAATTATGGGAGATGGCTACACGGCAGACGAACAGGACAAATTTTTACAGGATGCGAAGCAGAAAGCACAAGGAATGTTAAGATGGTCTCCGTATAAAGAGTATTCTGACCACATAAATATATATGCAGTGCAGGCTGTATCTAACGAGTCCGGAATTAGTGTGTATGGGGGCAAGAATGCAGATACTTATTTTCACGTTAAAGTCTATGGAAAAGCAGCTGGCTTTTCAAATGGTGGGGATGAGAAGGCAAAAGAACTAAGACAAGATTTGGAGCAAAATTATCTGGACAGGGGGGCTAATGTTGCAACAATTCATGTGCTGTGTAATTCAGAGGGCAGTTATGGTGCTTCAGTAAATTCCTTGTTTTCATTTTCCACTAATTCAGAGGACAATGAAGATGGGATGGTTATGGCACATGAAACAGCTCATAGTATTGGTGGATTGGGGGATGAGTACGAGAGATACACGAATAAACCAAATACTTCGGACACCTCGAATCCGGATACGATTAAATGGAGTAAAATGCTTGGATTTCGAGGAATTGGTGTCACAATGGCAGGAACGGAAACGGCATTTGCACCGAGCCGCGAATGTATGATGAGATGGCTGGGACAGCCTTTCTGTGAAGTGTGTAAAATGGAATTGGCAAGGAAGTTAAATAATACGGATTATGTCAGTAAGCCGGCAGAAATTTATGTCAGTAATCCTGAGATTTCAATTCCGCACAGTAAAACGGGAACATTAGACCGGGATAGTGAAAAATATAGAATCAGCGAGAAAAATATAACAAAGGCAAACAATACGGATTTGGAATTTCGCACCGTGGTACAAAATCTGGTAAACAGAGAGCAGCATTTGAAAATGAGCTTTCAGATTATTGGAGCCGATGGTAAAACAGTTAAGTATCAGGAAGAAAAGACTTACACGATTCCAGCACTCAGTAATTCATACAATCCGGATGAGGCAAGAGAATCACTTTCTATTGTGTTTTCGGATGTGTATGGCTTGTCAAATGGTGATAGGCTGGATGGAAAAGTTATCAATGTGGATACGGGAGAAGTGCTGGCAACGGATAAAACGGCGGAGCAGGAATGGAGCAGAGTTAACATTCATTATCAGGTAAAGAATGCAGACGGGACAAGTACCTTGCTTCCTTGTGCAGATACGGCAACTGTGTATGTACCGAAAAATTCTACCTATATACTGCGAAATCCGGAATTGTCTGGATATATTTTGGCTGGAAACAGCCTGAATCAAGATGAATTGAAAGTGACAGAGGCGGATACCGATATTACATATTACTATCAGGTAAAGTCCGATCAGCCGGAGGAAACGCCAACGATGACACCAACAGTTACGCCTAGTGCGGTGCCAACAGCGCCCCCGACAATAACGCCCAGTGAAGCGCCGATGGTGACGCTAACAATGGCACCTAGTGCAACTCCAATAAAGCAGAAGAAGGGCTTGAAAAAACGACAAATATTGTAGTCGTGGTAAAAGTAACAGGCAGCAAAAATACTTCAAATGTCAGCCGTTCTGTCAAAAAAGCAGTTAAAAAGGCATTGAAAAAGGCAGGCAGACAAAGAAAGAATATTACGGTCAGACTGAAAAGCAAATCAAAGAAAAATACTACTTTGAAGCTCGATAAGTCAACCATCAGGTTTTTGGCTGCAAAAAAAGTAAAAAGTGTGCAATGGGATAGAGGAAAAACAAGGGTTACCATGAGTTTGATAAAAATAAAAAAAGTAAACAAACGGATGAAGAAAAATGTTTATCTGCAAGTAAAAAAAGGTGTTTTGGTTACTTATTATACTCGTAGGTAAAATTAATTGTTTTTTTATAATGTAAATTGGTGTATAATAACTGGTAAGGTGTTTTCGAAAGAATATTACGCATAGGAGATTGTTAAAATGATGCAGTTATCTGAGAAGACAGGTATCAAACAAAACGTTTTACAAGCAATAATTAAGCTGGCGAAGGACAATGATGTAAGAAAGTTAATTCTTTTTGGCTCGCGTGCCAGAGGAGATTATAAAGAACGAAGTGATATAGATTTGGCATTTTATGGAGGCAATAGCAGTCGGTTTATTTTAGAGGTGGACGAAGAAACTCCGACGTTGTTACAATTTGACGTGCTGGATTTGGATAAACCGATTCAGGCAGAATTGTTGGACTCCATAAAACGGGAGGGAATGGTGATATATGAAAAAGTTTGATAATTTGCAGGCTGCCATTCATAATTTAAAAGACATTTATTCTTATCAGGAACCATATGGAAATGTGGAAATGACAGGGATGGTTGGTTTGTATGAGATATGTTTTGAACAAGCATGGAAAGCAATGAAAGAGATTTTAACATATCACGGTTACGCAGAGGGAGCGACAGGTTCGCCACGTACAGTATTGAAAACGGCATATAAAGCGGGAATGATAGCAGACGAAGAATTATGGTTAAGTGCGCTTACATCAAGAAATAATGTTGCACATGCATATAATCAGGCAATCGCATTGGATATTATATGTCAGGCTAAAACAAAATACTACGATATGTTTGAAGAACTAGTTAAAGAGATACAGAAAAACTGGTATTAAAATTATATTTATGCAGGAGGGATTTAGATGAACGAAAACCACACAATTACATTGCAGGATAAAAAATGGGGAATGCCGGTGCGCGTATTGACGCTGATTACTTTTTTTCTGGGAGCGTTTACATTGGTGCAGGCAATTCTTTTGTTGAGTGAATACTACAGCAATTATGATGTATCAATGCCGGTTGTCATTTTGTTTTTACTGATTACGCCATTTGCTTTTGTGGCGGCACTGATGTTTGCTTTTGGTGTGCACAAAATTGCGCAGGGAAATGGAGCAGATAAAAATATTATCCTTGGATTTGCGATGATGCTTTTGTTAGCAGTGGATAATTTAATTTACATACCGATTCATTATCGCGGAGACAATGGGGACCCGTTAAGTTTTATGATATTGGGCGCAATTGAGTTAATCTGTTTGATTATCTTTTTCTTATATTATCAGAACTGGGGAAATAAGGCACTGACATTTTGTGCCGGTGTTCTCTTAGTGCTTAGTTTTGGTTTTGAAATGGTTGAGGCTATAAGACTTTTGTGTGCGGCAGATATTACACTTACATTAGATACTTTTTATAATCTAATGAAAAAAGTGCTGAACACACTGTTAGCGGTTCAGGCACTTCTGTTTGTTTTTGCATTGAACCCGTCGGTTCGCGTTAAAGATTGATTTTTTTCATTGCCAGTGCATACTCGGCGATTTCTTTCATACGTTTTTCGTCCATGCGGTGAATGGGGGCTGAAATACTAAATGCGTATTGCGGCTTCTGTTCACCGTGTTTTATGCTGGCGGCGATACAGCGCACGCCCAATTCATATTCTTCATTATCCATAGCATAGCCGCGTTTTCTGGTTTCTTCAATTTCTTGCATAAATTTTGAAAAATCCGTGATGGTATGCTCTGTCAGCGGCGTTTTGTCGCTTTTGTCCCAGATACTTTTGATTTCATCATCTGACATATCGGCAAGCAGGGCTTTTCCGACACCGGAGCAGTAGAGTGGAATTCGTTTGCCGACCATAGAGACTAACCGCACGGAATTTTCGGATTCTTCCTTGGCAATATAAATCGCATGAATCCCATCAATCTGCACGAGGTGGACGGTTTCGCCGGTTTTTGCTGCGAGTTCCCGGAGGCTCGGACGAGCTTCTTCCACAATATCGATTTTTGAGACGAATTGGTTTGCGATATCCCATATTTTAAAACTTAAACTGTAGCGGGAAGTTTGTGTGTCCTGCCGCACATAACCCATGTAAAGAAGTGAATTTAACAGGCGGTGTACGGTTGTTTTATTTAGGGAAACTTCCCGGCATAAATCTGACAGTCCGATGGGACCGGTCTTTGCAAGTGTTTCCAGAACAAGAAATAATTTATCAGCAACCTGAATTGGATTTTTGGTTTCCATAAAAATTCTCCCTTTATTTCTTTATATTTTACTGCTTTTTTGTTGACAATAAGAAGAAATGCAGTATAATAAAATTGTGGTTCACAATATGAAATGCTGTTTCACATTGTGGAACAATAATAGAATATCATATGATACAAAAAAAGTAAAGATAAAAATGGAGGCTATTATGAACAAGGTTTTAGAAGAAATCAAAAAAATTGGTATTGTTCCGGTTGTTGTACTTGATGACGCAAAAGATGCAGAGCCATTGGCAAAAGCATTGTGCGAGGGCGGTCTTCCTTGTGCAGAGGTTACATTCCGTACCGAAGCAGCAGAAGAGTCGATTCGTATCATTTCTGAGAAATATCCGGAAATGCTTGTTGGTGCAGGAACCGTTTTGACAACCGAGCAGGTAGACCGTGCGGTTGCTGCCGGTGCTAAATTTATTGTAAGTCCAGGATTTAATCCGAAAGTTGTAAAATATTGTATCGACCGTGACATTCCGGTTACACCTGGTACACAGACACCAAGTGAGATGGAGCAGGCGATTGAGATGGGACTTGACGTTGTAAAATTCTTCCCTGCTGAGCCGGCAGGCGGATTAAAGATGATTAAGGCAGTTGCAGCTCCTTATACAATGCTTCAGTTTATGCCGACCGGTGGTATTAATTTGAATAATGTAGAAGAGTACCTTGAGTATGACCGTATTTTAGCATGTGGCGGAAGCTGGATGGTAAAAGGTGATTTGGTGAAAGCCGGTAAATTTGATGAGATTCAGAAAATGACCGCTGATGCAGCCGCATTGGTAAAGAAAATCCGCGGTTAATTATTAAAAAGAATTTTGGAGGATGAATGAAAATGGCAAAGAAAGTAGTTACATTTGGTGAATTGATGTTGAGATTGGCACCGGAAGGATATTATCGTTTTGTACAGGCAGATACACTTGGTGCAACTTTTGGCGGTGGAGAGGCAAACGTTGCAGTTTCTCTTGCAAACTATGGTTTGGATGCAAAATTTGTTTCAAAACTTCCTACACATGAGATTGGTCAGGCTGCTGTAAATTCTTTGAGAAAATATGGTGTTGATACAACCGATATCGTGCGCGGTGGTGACCGTGTTGGTATTTACTATTTGGAAAAAGGTGCTTCCCAGAGACCTTCCAAAGTTATTTATGACCGTGCAGGTTCTTCCATTGCAACAGCTTCTAAATCAGATTTTGACTGGAAAAAGATTTTTGAAGGTGTTTCGTGGTTCCATTTTACCGGAATTACTCCGGCACTGAATGATGAAGTGGCTGAGATTTGTTTAGAGGCTTGTAAAGCTGCAAAAGAAGCAGGTGTTACCATTTCCTGTGATTTGAACTACCGCAATAAATTGTGGAGCAAAGAAAAAGCAGGCAAGGTGATGGCTGAGCTTTGCCAGTATGTTGATGTATGTATCGCCAATGAAGAGGATGCCGCAGATGTATTTGGCATTACTTCCAAAGGTACAGATGTTACAACCGGTACAGTAAATCATGAGGGTTACAAAGATGTTGCCAAACAGTTAGCTGATCGTTTTGGATTTGAGAAAGTAGCAATTACTCTCCGTGAGTCCATTTCTGCAAATGATAACAACTGGTCCGCTATGTTGTATGATGGAAAAGATTATTACTTCAGCAAAAAATATAAAATGCATATTGTTGACCGTGTAGGCGGTGGTGACAGCTTTGGGGGCGGTTTGATTTGTGCCTGCCTGAATGAGTATGGTCCACAGGAAACAATCGAGTTTGCTGTAGCTGCTTCTTGTTTGAAACACTCCATCGAAGGAGACTATAACATGGTTTCTATGGATGAAGTCTTGAAACTCGCTGGTGGCGATGGCTCCGGTCGTGTACAGAGATAATAATTACTTTTTGATTTTCCTATATAATAATGTATAAAGATAAAGGGAGCAGATTTGCTGCTCCCTTTGTCATGTCTATTTTCCTTTTGTGTAATATCCAATTTTGTAATCGGTTGTTTTTCCTTCCTCTGTCGGACTGAGCAGGACATAAAAGGAATTTTCTCCTGTGACCCACATGGAGGTCCACTGTTTGGCAATCTGGTAGCGGTCCAAGGTAAGGTAGTAGATGTTATCTGTTTCAAAGTCAGTAACTTTTGTAAAGGATTTGTCGCCATATTCGGCACGAAACAATCCATTTTTGGAAACAAGAAGAATTTCATCTTCCCATACACCAAGCGCAAAATGGCAATTTGCATAGGAGGCAGTGCCATTATCGCAGGCTGCGGAACAATCCAGAGAGTATTTATTCTTTCCGTTGTAATCCTGTACTTCTACAGTGACATGGTCTTCATTTCCCTGATAGGCAACATAACAGAGAAAATCATTTCCGGTTTGGATTGAGGAAATTGCATTGCCTCGGATACGGCTCGTCATTTTCTCAACAACGGTATCCGTAGATTCTGCAAATACCAATCCCTTTTCCAGAGTGTCATCAGACAACGAATTCACTAAATAGCGGCCGTCTGAAAGAGGAATAAAGGCTACTGCAAGGTTTTTATTTTTTTCTCCGTTTGGTGAGGCGAGAGCGGATAAATCAATTTCTTTTGCTGTTTTTCCATCTTTTGAAATGTGGAAAAATAGTGGATTCAGCTCTTCATACTGCTTTTTATATTTTTTCTGGTTCGCATTATAAATAAGAGGATTCATGCTTGTTTCCATGATTACGACATAAAGGGACTCGTCGGAGGCGTACCAAGAATCATATATGTAGCCACTTCTGTTTTTCATTGTTTTGTTTAATGTGTCGCTCCAGTTTGTTTCGACCTCTTCAAATGAATTTTCCTTTTTCTCAAACATCATATAAGAGACAAATTCATAAGAGTTTTTGTTGTATTTGGAGCCAAGCCACACGAGGTTTTTCTTTGGATTCAACATAAGTCTGCTGTAATAATAAACATAATTGCTGTCATCCATCTGTGGGCAGTTGATGGCATTTTCTACAAATACATCGGGTGATTTGTGAGAAGGCGCATTGGTAGTGCTGTCCTCTTTTGTAACCGGCGTTGAGCCGACACCGCAGGCACACAGAAAAAATGCGATTACGGTAAGGCATGCGATAAGTTTTGTTGGTTTCTTGAATTTCATAATATGCAAAATCCTTTCTTCAATAATATCAGCGCCAAACGCTGCATAAAACTCCTCCCATCTTATTCCTCACAGTGATCGATAAAATCCTGTAAGGCTTGAATCTGTTCTTTATCTAATTTTGTTTTTGTGGCAAAAGCAGTGACAAAATGTGAAATAGAGCCGCCGAAACGCTCATTTACTATCTGCTCGCTTTCTCTTGCTAAATAATCTTCTTCGGAAACAAGTACAGACACCATGGCTTGTTTGTTTTCAAAGATACCTGCCTGACAGAGGTTCCTCAAAACGGTGTAGGTGGTTGGTTTTTTCCAACCGAGTTCTTCGTTGCAGCGAGTTACCAGTTCACCGGAAGGAAGTGGTGCATTTTCCCATACAATGCGGGCAAATGCTAATTCGCTCTCCGACATAACATTTCCTTTCATATAAATGTATCCCCCTTTAAATCTATTGGTTTATAAACCATAAACTAAGTTAAGTTTATAACATATAAACCAACTTGTCAAGTGAGAAAAAATTGGGTATACTAAGAGGCAGGATAATAAATGGAGGAAAGCAATATGAAGTTTCGATGTGTAGATGAATTTGAGCAGTTATCTTTTGATGACTCGCCGATTGTTTCTTTTCAGATGAGTGAGGATGAGGTAACATTTACTTTTGGCGGTGCGACCATAAAAGCCGGAAATTCGCAGAATGGCAGATTTCAGGATATGTATTGTGGGGAAATAACGCTTACGCTTTTGCAGGCGCAGATGAAACGTCTTGTAAAAGAGGGCATGAAATATTATGATGCAGACGGAAATCTGCAAAGAGAAATTCCGGATGAAGATGTGCCGGAGCCGGCGGTGGAATCGGTAGTATCCCGTTTTGAAAAAGGAACGGTGTTTACGGTTGTTCCCGGTGAAATTGATGGCAGAAAAAGTGCTGAGTTTGGAATTGATGTGCCGCAGGAAGAAGACGAAGAGGAAGTTGACACATACTGGTTCTGTGTTGTGTTTGAAAAATCGGAAGCATCTTGGGATCGTTACTGCAGTCCAGCTGAAGGAGCAGATTCTTAGACGGTAATTCGATAAAGGCAAAATCGCTCTCTACGGTCTTTGTAAACGGCATCGGAGGCAGCAATTTCGTCTATCCGATCAAATGTTGTATGACGCTCTAAGTAAAAAATGGTGTCGTCTTCCGGATAGTAGAGAATGAGCGTGATGGTTCTTGGATATTTTTCAAACGAATCCAATATACGGTTAATAACAGCGTGAAAAATTTCCGGTGAAAACGGATTAAAAAAGTAAAAAACAGTTTCATTTTTAGAGACAAGATAATCTTCGGCTTTGCAATTTACGAAGTGTATCTTGTCTTTATTTCCGTTATATGTTTTTTTGTTTTCCAGAGCTTTTTCATAATAAACAGGCGAATACTCTACACCAGTAGAACTAAGAGAATGCCGCTTTTCTATATAAAAATTCAAACGTCCCATGCCGCACCCATAGTCAACGAATACATCTGTTTTTTCCGGTGTGTAAAAAGTAAATAACTCATCCAAAACCGCATAGGGAGTCGGCTCATAACGATGACAGTAATAGGTATCCTTACCGTCGGTCTGGATTTCTTCGGTTTCTATGCATAAGTCTTTATCTGTCATTATATATCCTCATTTCTTATAATCGGTAACGCCGTTAAAACAAATATTTCTTTTTGAGTATAGCGGATTTTTTTCGATATCACAACATTTCTTTGAAAAATGCCAAAAAAGTGACATTGTTTTTTCATTTGCCTGACAAATTCTTACGCTATAGTGAGGGTATCAAATTTAAGGGAGGCTACATACATGAAGAAGAAAACATGGATGAAATGCATTGCCGGCTGTCTTACATTCGCACTTTTGATTACGATGGTGCCGGTGCAGGCGGCTAACACAGAAAAAGAGGGAGGAGCCGGTACGCCGGGGGCTGCTACCGGAGGTGCTGCTTCGATTGCGACGCCGACTCCAACGGCAACAGCAAGCGCGACTCCGACTGCAACAGCTACAGTGAATCCGGCATTATATGAATTGGATGCACCAACAGTGACAGCAAGAGGTGGTTCAAACCGGGTTATGCTTTCGTGGAACAAGGTGACAGGAGCGAGTGGTTATTATATTTATTCTCGTAAATCCTCAGAATCCGTATATCAGCAGACGGCAGTTGTGAAAGGGGCAGGTACGGTTAGTTATTTGATTAAGTCTCTGACACAGAACACGACCTATTATTATCGTGTGGCTGCATACTGCGAGGTGTCAGGAACACAAATTGAAGGTAAATTATCCACAGCGGTTTCTGCTAAGACGGCTGCGGTATCCGCGACATCAAAGGGTGCTAAGAAATACAGCACGAAGGCTGCGTTTACGAAATCACCGGCCTATAAGACATACAAAAAAATGAGAAGTGCCATGAATTATAATAAAAGCTTCGCAATACCGGGTATGAAGACAACAAATGTTGCCGGATTTTCTTGTACGACAATGGTACCTCAGGGATTGTGTCTGGCAGGCAGTTATTTCCTCATCACGGCATATGATTACAAAAATGAACAGAATTCGGTGGTTTACGTTGTCAGCCGCTCATCGAAATCGTACATTACAACCATTGTTTTACCAAGTAAAGCAAAAGTGGGTGGAATTGCCTATGATGGAACGAATGTATGGATTTCTAAAGGAAAAGCGGTTGCTAGTTTCCCATATTCTGTTGTGACAAATGCAGTAAATGCAGGAACTTCTTATACAGAATTGGCAGCGTACAAAAGTGTTTCAACACTGGATTCAACAGCGTCCTTTATGGGATATTACAACAATGTATTGTGGATTGGAACATTCCGTCAGGCAACATCGACGATGAAAGGTTACCAGATTAATAATAAGGCAACACTGCCTTCTCTTTCACCGGCGTATACCATGGATGTACCAAGCAAAACTCAGGGAATCACGTTTGATTCGGCAGGCACAATGATTTTAACAAGAAGTTACCGTACGAAAAAGGCAAAAAGCGGTTACATTTCACAGCTTCGCACTTATAAACCGTCTTTCGCTTCGCCAAAGAGTAATGGAAAAGTTCTCAAAAATACGGCGATGAAAGTAACGACAATGCCGCCGATGGTTAAGGGGGCAGCAGTATATGGAACTTACACATATGCCCTATTTTCATCCAGTTATTACAAGAGCTGCAAATACCCGGTTGACCGAGTAATTGCCATGAAAGAAAGTAAACTGGTTGAGTAATGTGTTCTCTTAAAAAATTAAGAAAGGAACAATCTGTGACAGCAAAGCGAGCACAAGAGCAAGAATCAGCAGCGGGAGGGCTTTGCGTGCGGTGCTGATTTGAATGTTTCTTTTTTTGAAAAATGCATGGCGTCTTGCTAAAAAAAGTACAAAATGAATGAAAAAAGCAATAGCAAACAGACACATAGCAGACGTCTGCTCCTTTTTCAAAAAGAAGCAGATAAGAATCCACTCAAAGGCAAGAATGGCTCCTTGAAAAGGAAACGTCAGCGCATAAGGAATTCCGGCGGTTTTTGAAACAATATTTTTTGGAGCACGTTCTTTTGCCTCTTTGAGGTCTTCTTTCAGCTCGGAAATGCTTTGGTAGCGCTGCTCAGGATTTTTCTCTAAGCACTTACGGATGACGGATTCGTATCGTCCTTCGTAAGTGCATTTTTTGTTTGCCGGTGCGCTGCCTGTAAGCATTCGGTGAAAAATCATGCCAAGCAGAGAAATAAGTTTCTTTTCGTGTTTTCTTTTTGGTGTTTTATCATTGACAAAATCAAGCAGTTTTACAGCGCCTGCTGAGGTGATAAAAATGTTACTTGGTTTGATATCGGAATGAATAATTGGCGGATCCGGGCGCAGTAATCCTGCAATACATTCGCAGAGTTTATTCATAATCCGGTAGGCATCTTCTTCGGAAAAAACGGTGTTATTTTCCTTGTTCTGTTTTAGAAGTTCTTCCAATGTATTTCCCTCTAAGTATTTTTCTACGACTAAAGTATTTCCGTCAAAATATTTCACATTATAAATGTGCGGCCACTCGCTGTAATCAAGCTGATACAACCGTTTGTAAAGTGCTTCGCGGTTCTGCTGGCGGTACATTTTCAAAATGCCGTCCGGTTTGCCCGGCTCACAAAGACATTTCACATGGTAAATAATCGTGTGATCATTCTGCACGATTGGCTCGCCCATAGGGACATATTGTTTGGTTACAAATTCTTCTTTTTCCGATGGCATGATAAAACCCCCTTTGAGAATATTATAGCAGAAATGTTTGATACAAGCCATTTTTATTTCATATGCGTATAGTAATGTCGTTTCGCGACTTTTTGTAGTGCAAAATGATACTTGACACGGCACATGTAATGTTATATAATGCAAATATCTAGAAAAGCAATGGTTCAGACTTAGTATCCAGATTCTATGATTATTTTATAAAAGACTCTTGCTTTATTCCGGAAAAAAAGAATAGGGCAGGATTGTATATAAATGTTCCTGCCTTTTGTGGAAATACCACAGGAAAGGAGGAAATGATTTTATGAATCAGACAATATTTGAAAATCTGCCTCAGAAGATGAATCTTATCAGTGATTTATTTTCAAGGGTAGTTTTCCGTGACAAGGAGGCCTGCCAAGACCTGGTACGGATTATTTTAGGGGAAGGCTATGAGGTTACAGGTGTGACTTCGCAGTACGATATCACCAATCTGCAGTATCGCAGTGTGGTGCTGGATATTCTGGCAGAGACGGCGGGAGAAGAACCAATTCATGTAGAGTTTCAGATATCCGATGACGACGATCATATGCGGCGCGTGAGATACTGCAACGGAAGTATTGATACACATCTTTTACAGAAAGGGAAAGCGTATAAGGAACTGCCTGATGTGTACCATATTTATATCACAATGAATGATTTTATCGGAGGCGGTCGGACGGTGTATGAAATTTTCCGCACAGTACGTGACAGGGAAGGAACATATAGCACGCAGTATCCGGTGGAAAACGGAGTGCATGAGTTATATATCAATTTGGAAATTCCATTGGATGATGGCAGTGAATTAGACCATTTACTGCGCTACATAAAAGAAACAACGGAAGAAAACGAAAGTGTATGTTTTGAGCATATCGTGAAGAGTGTAAAGGAATGTCGGGAAGGAGAAGATGAGATTATGAAGTACTACAGTTCACATGAATTTTTTGAGGAAGGAAAGAAAGAAGGTTTAGAGGAAGGCAGGGAAGAAGGAAGAGAGGAAGGAAGAGTAGAAGGGCGAGAAGAAGGAATAGAACAAGGAGAAAAAAGAACACAGAATAGCATTATCAAAAAAATGTTGTCCATGGGACAGCCATTGGAATTTATCAGCGAGTGCACAGACAAACCGGTAGAATATATCCGTGAGATAGCTACTGAGGAACCAATGTTTGTGAGAGAAGAAGGAGCATATAATGTGGACGAGGGAGGAACAGAGAATGAATGAAATGATATTTGAAAACCTGCCTCAGAAGATGAATCTTATTAGTGATTTATTTTCAAGAGTAGTGTTCCGTGACAAAGAGGCCTGCCAGGACTTGGTACGGATTATTTTAGGGGAAGGCTATGAGGTCACAGGGGTGACTTCGCAGTATGATATTACCAATCTGCAGTATCGCAGTGTGGTGCTGGATATTCTAGCAGAGACGGCGGGAGAAGAGCCGATTCATGTAGAGTTTCAGATATCCGATGACGATGACCATATGCGGCGCGTGAGGTACTGCAACGGAAGTATTGACACACACCTTTTGCAAAAAGGGAAAGCGTATAAGGAACTGCCAGATGTGTACCATATTTATATTACAATGAATGATTTTATCGGAGGCGGTCAGACAGTGTATGAAATTTTTCGTACAGTGCGTGACAGGAAAGGAACCTATAGCACGCAGTATCCAGTGGAAAACGGAGTGCATGAGTTGTATATCAATTTGGAAATTCCATTGGGTGACGGCAGTGAATTAGACCATTTGCTGCGCTACATAAAAGAAACAACGGAAGAAAATGAAGATGCATGTTTTGGACACATTATAAAAAGTGTGAAGGAATGCCGGGAAGGAGAAGATGAGATTATGAAATACTACAGTTCGCATGAATTTTTTGAGGAAGGAAAAAAAGAAGGGGAAATAAAAAAGCAGGATACAATTATCAAAAAGATGTTGTCCATGGGGCAGCCATTGGAATTTATCAGCGAGTGCACAGACAAACCAGTAGAATATATCCGTGAGATAGCCACTAAGGAGCTACTGCTTGTGAGGGAAGAAGGCGCATATAATGTGGGCGAGGGAGGAACGGAGAATGAATGAAACAATATTTGAAAATCTGCCTCAGAAGATGAATCTCATCAGTGATTTATTTTCAAGGGTAGTTTTCCGTGACAAGGAGGCCTGCCAGGATCTTGTGAGGATTATTCTAGGGGAAGGCTATGAGGTCACAGGGGTGACTTCGCAGTATGATATCACGAATCTACAGTATCGTAGTGTGGTGCTGGATATTCTGGCAGAGACGGCGGGAGAAGAGCCGATTCATGTAGAGTTTCAGATATCCGATGACGACGATCATATGCGGCGCGTGAGATACTGCAACGGAAGTATTGACACACATCTTTTGCAAAAAGGAAAAGCATACAGGGAATTGCCGGATGTGTATCATATATATATTACAATGAATGATTTTATCGGGGGCGGTCAGACAATGTATGAAATTTTTCGCACAGTGCGTGACAGGAAAGGAACATACAGCACGCAGTATCCGGTGGAAAACGGAGTGCATGAGTTGTATATCAATTTGGAAATTCCATTGGATGATGGCAGTGAATTAGACCATTTACTGCGTTACATAAAAGAGACAACGGAAGAAAATGAAGATGCATGTTTTGGACACATTATAAAAAGTGTGAAGGAATGCCGGGAAGGAGAAGATGAGATTATGAAGTACTACAGTTCACATGAGTTTTTTGAGGAAGGAAAGAAAGAAGGTTTAGAGGAAGGCAGGGAAGAAGGAAGAGAGGAGGGAATAGAACAAGGAGAAAAGAGAATACAGAATAGCATTATCAAAAAGATGTTGTCCATGGGACAGCCATTGGAATTTATCAGCGAGTGTACAGACAAACCAGTAGAATATATCCGTGAGATAGCGACTAAGGAACCAATGCTTGTGAGAGAAGAGAATACTTATGATAGGAATATTAAAAAAAAGAATGTGGAGTGATGGACTTGTGACAAGTACATGATGCCAATTTATTTGTAATCCAGTAATTTTTCATGATAAATTATGGAGGACAAAAAAACTGCCAGCAATCCTCTTTTGCCTAACTTCCCATTTTCTGCTATACTATTACCAGACAACCAAGGGAGGCATAAAAGATGATATTTCGATACCCGGATTACTATGAAAAATTTTCATGCATTGCCGGTGCGTGTGAAGATACATGCTGTGCTGGCTGGGAAATTGATATTGATGACAAAAGTTATGAATATTATAAAACAGTAGGCGGCGCATTTGGAGAAATATTGCGTCAGAATATTAAGGAATATGAAAATGACGAGGAAGATGCATATGAAAGCCATGGTTTTATCCTCAAAGAGGGCAGGCGGTGTCCATTTTTAAACGAAAATCAATTGTGTGTGATTTATCAGGAATTGGGTGAGCAGGCTCTTTGTGACGTCTGTACGGATACGCCACGGGACTTTCTGGAATATGGCGGGGCAAGAGAATTAGCATTAAGTGCCAGCTGTCCGGAGGCAGGACGTCTTATTTATAGAAATAAAGAAAAAATGAAAGTAGTGGAGAAAGAAATCAGTGAACCATTTCCGTGGGAAGAAACGGAAGATGAGCAGGTATTAGCAGATGAAATTTTGTTTGCGAGAAACCAGGCAATTACGATATTGCAAAATCGTTCGATTCGTGTAGAAGAAAGGGTTTGTGCTTGTTTAGAATATGCAAAAAAAGTACAGGATTGTTTGAATCAAGATTCGATTGTGGATATTCATAAAATCCCGATAGAACCGTATTTTAATGACACTACTATTGTAGAAATAAAGACTGCAATAGAAGAAAAACAGTATGGTCTGTTTTTGGAACGGCTGCGCTTATTTAGTTCGTTAGAAAGCATCCGTGCGGAATGGGACGAACTTTTGCTGAGTTTTCAGAAGCGGTATATGGATTCGGAAGTAGGACGGAAGCAATACATATCTGATCGGAAAGCATATGATGATTTGTTAAATAATGAAAATCGGGAATATGAAAAAGAACAATTAATTGTGTATTATTGTTTTTTGTGTCTGGCACGCTGTGTTGACGATTATGATTTTCTTGGAAAAATGAAACTGGCTGTGACAAGCTTTTTGATGGTGCGCGATATGAATACATTGCGGATGGCAGAGAAAAATGGTGAATTTACGGTGGATGACCAGGTGGTTACGGCGCGTATTTATGCTAAAGAAGTAGAGCACTCGGAATGGAATTTAGAGTACATGGCAGATGAGTTCTTATTTGGGGAGGCATACACACCAGAAAATCTATGTGTTGCCTTGACAAGACAGTAGATTCCGTGTAAAATACTATATGTTGTATGTATGCCCTAAAGCAGCATGCATGAATAAAATAAGGAGGTGCACCCTAGTGCTTACATTAGAGGTTGCACACGTGATTGTAGCTATTGTAGTCGTTGTTGTTTTGATAGCAGCAGCAGCACTGATTTCCTGGAAAAGCGCAATAAATTATCACATCAAAGTGGGAGAAGCTAAGGTGGGAAGCGCAGAGGAGAAAGCCAGAGAAATCATTGACGATGCATTAAAGACGGCAGAGACGAAGAAACGCGAGGCTCTTTTGGAAGCCAAAGAGGAAAATCTGAAAGCCAAAAATGATCTTGAAAAAGAGACCAAGGAGCGAAGAGCCGAGATTCAGCGTTACGAGAAACGTGTGTTAGGTAAAGAAGAGACCTTAGACAAAAAGCTGGATGCACTCGAGAAAAGGGAATCAAAGTTAAATTCGAGAGAAGCAAATTTTGAAAAGGAGAAGGAAAAAGTTGCCGAACTCCGTCAAAGTCATTTGCGTGAACTTGAGAAGATTTCCGGACTCACCTCCGAACAAGCAAAAGAATACTTATTGAAGACTGTAGAAGAAGATGTAAAACATGAGACAGCAGTTTTGGTAAAAGAATTGGAGCGTCAGGCGAAAGACGAGGCCAATAAAAAGGCAAAAGATTATGTGGTTACGGCAATTCAGAAGTGTGCTGCTGACCATGTATCTGAGACAACGATTTCTGTTGTGCCATTGCCAAGCGATGAAATGAAGGGAAGAATCATTGGTCGTGAGGGACGAAATATTCGTACTCTTGAGAATCTGACCGGTATTGATTTAATTATTGATGATACACCGGAAGCCGTTATTTTATCAGGCTTTGATCCGATTCGTCGTGAAGTTGCCAGAATTGCTCTTGAAAAATTGATTGTGGACGGAAGAATTCATCCGGCCCGCATCGAAGAAATGGTTGAAAAAGCTAAAAAAGAAGTTGAAACAATGATTCGTGAAGCAGGCGATGAAGCAGCACTTGAAGTAGGTGTGCATGGAATTCATCCAGAGTTGATTCGTCTGTTAGGTAAGATGAAATTCCGTACCAGTTATGGTCAGAATGCATTAAAGCATTCAATAGAAGTGGCACATTTGTCCGGGCTTTTGGCTGGTGAGGTTGGCGTGGATGTCCGTATGGCGAAACGTGCCGGATTATTACATGATATTGGTAAATCAGTCGATCATGATATGGAAGGTTCTCATATTCAGCTCGGCGCTGAGTTGTGTCGTAAATTTAAAGAATCAGCCCTTGTTATTAATGCGGTAGAGGCTCATCATGGTGATGTGGAAGCAGAGAGCATGATTGCCTGCTTAGTTCAGGCGGCAGATGCAATTTCAGCAGCACGTCCTGGTGCACGTCGTGAAACATTAGAAACCTACACGAACCGATTGAAACAATTGGAAGATATTTCCAACAGCTTTAAGGGAGTCGATAAGTCTTTTGCTATTCAGGCAGGTAGAGAAGTTCGAGTGATGGTAATTCCGGATCAGATTAATGATGACGAGATGGTATTGCTTGCCCGCGATTTGTCCAAACAGATTGAGGCAGAATTACAGTATCCGGGTCAGATTAAAGTCAATGTGATTCGTGAATCCAGAGTAGTGGATTATGCTAAATAATTTATTTGTCTAATTAAAACGTAAGGAAAGTGTTGAGAACTAAGTATTTTCGACACTTTCTTTTTTTGGGGTTTTCACTTTTTATTACATGTGGTAAAATGCTTGCTATAAGAGAGAGTTTAAGGGAAAGCAAGTGAAGGGGGATATTGAAATGAAGAAACAGGCTTTGAATCCATACTTGCCATCTTGGGAGTATGTACCGGATGGGGAACCATATGTATTTGATGGACGAGTTTATGTGTATGGCTCACATGATTTTTACAATGGTTATGTATTTTGTATGGGGGATTACGTTTGCTGGTCTGCACCGGTGGATGATTTGGGAAACTGGAGATGCGAGGGTACTATTTATCGAAAAACAGATGATCCATTAAATCCGGATGGGAAAATGTGCTTGTATGCACCGGATGTAACAGTAGGACCGGATGGTCGATACTATCTGTATTATGTACTGGATAAAGTTTCACTGGTTTCAGTAGCCGTTTGTGATACGCCGGCTGGAAAATATGAATTTTTAGGATATGTCCATGATAAAAATGGTGTGCGTCTTGGTGAGCGGAAGACGGATGAACCGCAGTTTGATCCGGGCGTATTGACGGAAGGCGATAAAACTTATTTATACACTGGGTTTTGTGGCGCAGGTGATAAATCGAGAACCGGAGCTTTTGTGACGGTATTAGGATCCGATATGCTGACGATTGAAGAAGAGCCCGTGCGGGTTGTGCCGGGATGTGAATATAGTGAAGGAACCGGATTTTATGGTCACGCATTTTTTGAAGCTTCCTCTATCCGCAAGAGAGGAAACACATACTATTTCATTTACTCATCAGAAGTTATGCATGAACTTTGTTATGCTGTAAGCGATAACCCGGTGAGTGGATTTACGTATCAAGGCGTTATTGTCAGCAATTGTGATTTAGGAATTGATTCTTATAAAAAGGCAGACCGTCCTGTGGCCTATGGCGCAAACAATCACGGAAGTATGGTGCAGATAGGCGAGGATTGGTACATTTTTTATCATCGTCACACAAATGGTTCCTGGTATAGCAGACAAGGCTGTGCGGAACTTCTTGAGATTGACGATAAAGGAAATATCAAACAAGCTGAAATTACTTCCTGTGGTTTAAATGGTGGACCATTAAGGGGCGAGGGTGAATATCCGGCTTATTTAGCATGCCATTTGTTTACGGATAAAGAATCGGCGTATGTTGGTGGTGATGAATTTCCGAGAGTTATGCAGGACGGAAGAGATGGGGATGAAGAAATTGGGTATATTGGTAATATTCAAGATTCAGCTACGGCAGGATTTAAATATTTTGATATACAAGGGGTTAGAAGAATTCGCGTTACGACAAGAGGATATGCAGATGGAGATATTGAGGTAAGAAATGAAATTGATGGAGAAGTGCTTGCGAAACTGCACATTGTTTATACGAATGTATGGGAAGATTATGAAACAGAGATTTTACTGCCGGATGGTGTACAACCGTTGTACTTTACCTTCCGTGGTCAGGGAAATGCAAGTTTGAAGAGTTTTACACTGTTGAAGGAGGTGTAAAATGAATAAGCTATTACTGGTAGAAGATGATGAGACGATTGTAGAAAATCTTTGTGTGTTTTTACAACAGGAAGGTTTTTTAATCGAATCAGTATCCGGGCAGAAGCATGCTATTGAGTTATTAGAAGAGAAAAATTATGACCTTGTGTTGTTAGATATTTCACTTGCGGATGGCAATGGTTTTGCAATCTGTTCCTACATTAAGCAGAATACAGATATACCGGTAATATTTCTTACGGCGTCTGGCGATGAATACAGTGTTGTGACAGGACTTGATATGGGAGCGGATGATTATATCAGTAAACCATTCCGCCCACGTGAACTGGTATCGAGAATTGGTGTTGTACTGCGACGCAGTGGGAAAGCCTCAGCAGTTTTGGAATCCGGCGGAATTACGATTGATACCGGAAAAGCAGTGGTAAAGCGTGAAGGTAATGAAATATTTTTATCGGCGTTAGAATACCGTATTTTACTTATTTTATTTCAAAACAAAGGGATGGTTCTTTCCAGAGAGAAGTTGTTAGAGGCAATCTGGGACGTGGCAGGTGATTTTGTGAATGACAATACGCTTACTGTTTATATTAAAAGACTTCGGGAAAAGATTGAGAAAGACCCGGCAAAGCCGGAGATTATAAAAACGATACGGGGGATGGGCTATGGGGTATTTTAGAAATCCGGAAATAAAAAAAGAAGGAATTCTCTGGCTGTTTGCAGTTTTGCTGACAGCCTTTTTGGGGTGGTATTTGGCATCTGTTAAGGGAATTTATTTGTGCCTTTTTTGTGCGGCTATCTTTGCCGTGATACACTTTAGTTCTTCTGTTATCCGATATCGCAAAATCGCCGGACTGGCAGATGAAGTCCAGCATTTTCTGCATGTGTTTGAATACGTCGATGTAGGGGGAGAAAAAGAAGGCGAACTTGCTATTTTACGGACGGAAATCCGGAAAATGATGAATAAATTAAATCATCAGGCCAATCTTTTGATGGAAGATAAAAAGTATCTACTGAATTCGATTGCGGATATTTCCCACCAGATTCGAACACCGCTCACGGCAATAAATTTAATTGTTTCGCGTTTGCGGGGAGAAAAGAATGAGGCGGACAGGCAGAGATTATTATATGAACTGGAGCAGCTCTTAGTTCATATGGACTGGCTGATTGAAGCGTTGTTAAAGATGGCAAAATTAGATGCAGGAACGGTGTCTATGAAAAAAAAGACGGTTAATGTGTCGGATTTACTGAAAAAGTCGGTGCAGGATTTCTTGATTCCGATGGAGTTAAGAGAGCAGAATCTGGTTATTGACTGCACGGATATGGTTTCTCTTCGTGGTGATGAATACTGGCTTCGCGAGGCGGTTGCAAATATTGTGAAAAATTGTATGGAACATACACCAGCCGGTGGAGAGATTTGCATTTGGGCAACGGAAAATCATTTATATACGGAAATCACAGTTTCGGATAATGGAGCTGGAATTGACAAAGAAGATTTACCGCATATTTTCGAGCGTTTTTATAAAGGGAAAAATTCCTCCGGCAGCAGCGTGGGGATTGGTCTTGCGTTGGCGCGCATGATTGTTGTGGCGCAGGAAGGATCACTTTCCGCAACGAATGGGATAAATGGCGGTGCGAAATTTGAAATTCGATTTTATAAGGGAACGGTGTAAGTGACGAAATTGTCACTTAAGAGTCACGGCAGAGTCATTCCATCCTGCTACACTTAAGAAGAATTCAAAATAATGAGGAGGATGAATATGATTCAGGTAGAACATTTATCAAAGGTATATGGAAAAGGTGAAAATGAGGTCGTAGCACTAAACGACGTTTCTTTTTCTGTAAAAAAAGGAGAATTTGTTGCAATCATCGGACCAAGTGGTTCCGGCAAATCGACACTTTTGCATATTCTCGGCGGTGTGGACCGTCCAACGGCAGGAAAGGTTTATTTCGACGGTGTCGATGTGTATCAACAGAAAGAAGACCAGTTAGCAATTTTCAGACGCAGACAGGTTGGACTTATTTATCAGTTTTACAATTTAATTCCTATTTTGAATGTTGTGGAAAACATGACACTTCCGGTCTTGATGGATGGGCGGGAAGTGAATCAGGAATTTTTAACGGAGTTGGTTACGACACTGGGACTGGAGGGCAAGGAGAAAAAACTTCCTAATGAATTATCCGGTGGACAGCAACAGAGAACTTCGATTGGACGGGCATTGATGACGTCGCCGCTTGTTGTACTGGCAGATGAGCCGACGGGAAACCTTGATTCCAAGAATAGTCAGGAAATTATTCAGTTACTAAAAACGTCAAATAAGAAGTACAATCAGACATTGATTGTGATTACACATGATGAAAATATCGCATTGCAGGCAGACCGAATTATCGCAATTGAAGATGGCGGGATTACAAGAGATGAGGTGATTCGGGGATGAATGTATTTCATAAATTTGCAATTAAGTCATTAAAATTAAATCGTACAAGAACGATTGTTACGATTATTGGCATTATTTTATCGACTGCTATGCTGACGGCAGTAACAACAACGGTCAGCAGTGTGCAGCAATTTTTACTGGAAGTTACGGAAAAACAAAATGGCTGCTGGCATGGCGTTGTGTCGAATATTACGATGAAACAGATAGAGGAGATTTCAAAAAAGAAGGAAGTGGAAAAACAGGCATCCATTCAGAATATCGGTTATGCGAAACTTCCGCACAGTAAAAATGAAACGTCTCCGTATTTATACATTGGTGGGTTGAACGGTGACTATGAAACTCTTCTCCCTTTTTATATGAAAGAGGGACGGATGCCAAAGAATGAAAATGAAATTATTCTGCCGGCTTCGTTAGAGACAAATGCAGGTGTTTCTTACCAGATAGGAGATGTGATTTCTCTGCCAAAAGGACTTCGCGTTTTGAAAAATAGGAATCAGTTGTGGGAAGATGACTCGTATGTCAATGAAGGTAATGAGACGTTTGTAGAATCAGGAAAAACGGCATATCATGTTGTTGGTATTTATTTAAATCCGCTGTATGACCAGTCAATGTCAGCGGGCTATTATGTGTTTACGAAGGCGGCGAAAGGTGGACCGGATTATGGTGGAAGTGTTTATGTGAGTTTGAAAGATGGCAGGAAGACCGCGGACTTTTTAAAGCAGATAAAACCGCAGAAAATGAAAGGGACGGTAGCAGATCCGTTGAAAGATACCAACCGTATGTATTTAATTTACAGTGGTAATGCAAGTGGTTCTGTGCTTAGAGTGTTGGGTGGACTGATGGGCATTTTAATTGCAATTATTATGTTTGGCTCAATTGCTTTGATTGGAAACTCTTTTTCGATTTCAGTCAACGAGAGAAAGCGTCAGTATGGACTTTTATCCTCCATCGGAGCGACGAGAAAGCAGCTTCGACGCAATGTATTATATGAGGCGTCGGTATTGAGCGCCATTGGAATTCCAATCGGTGTTTTGGCTGGAATTGGTGGCATGTCGGTTACTTTTTACTTTGTCAGTGATCTGATGTCCAATATGTTAAATCAAGGAATTGAGGAATACGGAGAAGCGCTCAGGCTTCATATGTCAGCGGCCGGATGGGCTGTTTTGCTGGCAGCAATGATTGGCTTTTTCACAGTTTTGATTTCTGCGTATCTGCCGGCGAGAAAGGCACTGCGCACTTCGGCAATCGAAGTAATACGTCAGTCACAGGATATTAAAATCCGCGCAAACAAAGTAAAAACATGGAAACTTACCGGCAAGTTATTTGGTTTAGAGGGAACACTTGCTTCCAAGAATTTCAAGAGAAACCGAAAAAAATACAGAGCAACTGTTTTTTCCTTGTTTGTCAGTGTTGTGTTATTTATTTCTGCCACTAGTTTTTGTGATTATATGTCTACAGCTATCAATACTATGATATCGACCGTAAGCTGTGATATAAGAGTCAGTGATGACTTGGCGGATGACAGTAAGGCTTTGTATGATAAATTGCGCGTGACTAAGGGCGTGACGAAATCGTCGTATTATTTTAATTTGTCGATAGAATCATCAATATCAGCCGTTGTGCCGGATTCGAGCATTTCTGAAGAATACAGAAATGGTGTCGATGGAGAGGGTGGCCAGTTAAATGAGCCTGTTGATGAAAAGGGAAATGTGGTTAAATCCAAAACGCAGCTTGTGGATAATCTAACGGTTGTGTTTATGGAGAATCAGGCATTTGACGAGTGTGTAAAACAAAATGGCGCAAATGGAAAATTTGATGCTCTTGCATATGATACGATGTCGAATCAGACGAGAGATGGCAAAATGTACCAGTATCCTTTGTTTGACAAAACACCGGATGAAGTGGAAGTCTGTTTTCCGAAAAAACTGCCAAAGCATTATGAAGATGTGTATGCGCGCAGAGTAGGAAAAAATGGTGAACTTGAGTGCCGGATGGAGAAGTATTTGAACGAAAAGGCAGAGCCTAATTCTGAACGTTTTGTGCCGTATAAAGAATTTTACAACACAAGAAAAATTACCATTGGAAAAACTTTGGACAAAGCACCGTTTGGTATGGAGAATGAGCTCGGATACGGACTGGTTCTTTTCATGCCGGAACGTGCGATGGCAAAAATCTGTCCGGCAGGGATTGAAAAACTAATGGTAATGCTTTACAATTCAGATAACCCGACAGAGACATCAGAGAAAATGTGTCAGGTGCTTGAAAATAATGACCGTTCCACGGGAAATTTGTATAATTATGCAAGAGAAATACAGGATGTCAGAGCGATGATGTTAGTCATCAAAATCTTTTCTTATGGATTTATTATTTTGATTTCGCTGATTTCGATTGCGAATGTATTTAACACTATTTCGACGAATATTTTGCTGCGGCGTCGTGAATTTGCTGTGCTTCGCTCCGTTGGAATGACCAGGCACGGATTTTATAAAATGATGAATTTGGAATGTATTTTGTATGGATGCAAAGGACTATTTTTTGGATTGATTGCTTCCGTGGGAGTAACGTACCTGATTTATCTTTCACTTAGAAATCAGATGATTCTCGATTTTTACATTCCGTGGTACAGTGTTGTGATTGCCGTGTTTAGTGTGTTCTTTGTTGTGTTTTGCACGATGCTCTACGCTATGAGAAAGATTCAGAAAGATAACGTAGCAGAGACATTGAAGTCGGATGTGTTTTAGGGTTATGGAATTGGTGGCGAGTGGTATGGTAGTTGCAGTTGACCGTAATTTAGAAAACATATAAATAGGTCATCCAATTTTCGTGAATGGGTTGACTGGAAATGGAGATATTGCATATTCAGTCAACCTTTTTTTACTAAGTAGGTGGCTAAAATATTAAAAAGATAGATTCCGGTCAACGAAAAATGATAAAAAGGATGACTTAAAAAGAAAAAAACAGAAATACAGTCAACTATCTATGCTGAATGGGTTGACCGGAATAGAAAAAAATAAGTTTGAGGTCAACGAGAGAGACAAGTTAAAGTATATGACGCAGGAGGTGAGCGAAAATGGAAATGGATTTAATTGCAGGACTTGGACCTGTTTTCGTTTTTTGCATGCTCCTGCTGGTAATTTTTCTATGTAAAAGTCAGGGGTATGAGTCTGGTCAAAAGAGAGCAGGACGTCAAGGAGAGAATTATGTCTGTGACTTAATTTGTCAAGTGCTAAAGGAAAAGGATCTGCTTTTTTCAAATGTGCCGATTGAAATTGAAGGAAAAAGGGCAGAATTGGACCACATCATTGTGAATAATAGAGGGATATTTATTATTGAAGTAAAGAATTACAGTGGCAGTTTAATGGGGACGGATAATGATTATGAATGGGTGAAAACAAAGATTAGCAGTAGTGGAAATTCCTATACAAAAATCGTAAAAAATCCAATAAAGCAAGTGAACCGGCAGGTATATTTGTTGGCACAGTTTTTAAAATATTATGGTGTTGATGTTTGGGTTGAGGGATATACATTTTTTGTGCAGGGTAATTCGCCGGTGGACTGTAAACAGGTGCTGGAATCAGCACAGGACATTAACCATGTGATACATAATGGCGCAAATCGAAACTTAACGAATGCAAAAGTTCAGGAGATACAAAAGTTATTATCGTAATTTTTCCATGCCTATAAAATAAACACATTTTAATGAAAACAAAACCTATCAAAGATGATAAAACAGTTATATAATGTTAGCAAACAAAGGTTGGAAGGAGTGAAAAAATGCTATTTCAAGTGACAGCAATAATTCTTTTGCTTGTGTTTTATGGGTGTTATTTTGGAAAAATGTTTCTGCAAAAGCGGCAGGGAATCCAGACGGATCAAATAGGAAAAGGCAAAACAGGGACTGCCAAAGTGATTGAAACACTTATGAAAATTACGACAATATTAGTTCCTCTGGTAGAAGTTATATGTATTGTATTTAATCAGACCATGCTGCCATTTGGTGCGCGAATCAAGGGTGCTTTTATTGCGGCAGTGGGGGATATTGTATTTGTAACTTCCGTTGTGACGATGAAGAATAGTTGGCGTGCTGGTGTCTCCGAAACGGACAAGACAGAACTTATTACCAATGGCATTTATCAAATCAGCCGTAATCCTGCTTTCCTGGGATTTGATTTGGTTTACATAGGAATTCTTTTGATGTTTTTTCAATGGGGGTTATTGGTTTTGTCAGTAGCTGCCATGGTAATGTTCCATCTGCAGATTGTCAAAGTGGAGGAGTTTTTCCTTCTTCAAACATTTGGAAAAGATTATATGGATTATAAAAGAAAAGTACTACGGTATTTTGGGAGGAATTTACGATGAATTGGATTAATGTATTTGGCCTTGTTTTTGTTGCGGTAATAATGATTCCAAATATTGTTTTTGCCGTTAAGTGTAAAGACGGATTTGAGAATAATTGGGACAACAAACTGGTGGAAGAAATTGAGCAAATCGGGCGCTTTGGATGTTTCGGATTTATGATTTTTTGGATTCCGGGAACATACTTTGGATTTTGGTCTGATGAAGGTTTTGCATTATACCTTATTGTGGACACAATATTGGTGGTATTGTATTGCTTGATTTGGATTATATGTTTTCGAAAAAACAGTATTTTTCGTGCCCTGGCATTGTCAATTCTTCCGGCAATTCTTTTCCTGTTTAGTGGAATTATGAGCAGGTCGATTTTGTTGTTGATAGCTGCGGTTTTATTCGCACCAAGTCATGTCTTACTTTCATATAAAAATGCTGTGAGTGAAATGTAAGAATTGATAGAAATTTTTAGATAGGAGAGATGAATTATGAAGTGTTCAAAATGTGGAAAAGAAATGAGAAAAGGATATTTGTTTTGCAGCAAGGATGGAGCGTTTAGTTTTGCTAATGAAGTACCCGGAGTATTTCAAAATGCGAAAAAAGCAGATGGTTTTGTGGAGGTGACGAAATTAAAACCGAATCATAGGACAAATGTGGCAGCAAACTGTTGTGAAGAATGTCGGATAATTACCATTGAGTATTAATGGATTATTGGTTTTGGAATTAAAACATTGGAAAATAAGAAAACAGCGCAGACAGATAATGGATGCGCTGTTTTTGGCACATGAGGTAAAAATATGTTATAATGTTTGTAATATTACACAAGGAGAACCAAAATGCTTAATCAATTACACTTAGCCATGCTTGAATTATACAAAGGTGACGCAAAAAGAATCCAGCATTTCTGCAAGGTACACAGTTATGCCAAGTTAATTGCGGAATGTGAAAATGTAGACAAAGAAACATTATTTATTTTGGAGGCAGCAGCACTTACACACGATATCGGAATTCATTTGTGCGAAGAAAAGTACGGTGACTGCAACGGTAAATTGCAAGAAAAAGAGGGACCGGCGATAGCTGCCAGACTGCTTGGAGAATTGGGATTTGAAAAACAAGTTTCAGAGAGAGTGCAGTATTTGATTGCACATCATCACACCTATCAGAATATTGACGGTTTGGATTATCAGATTCTTGTGGAAGCCGATTTTCTTGTGAATCTTTTTGAAGATAATTTGTCAAAAGAAGCGGCGGTAAATGCATACCAAAATATTTTTAAGACAGAAACCGGTAAACGGATTTGTAAAGAGATGTTTGCTCTTTGATGAGGAAAGGAAAGAAAGGTATTCCAATTTGTTAAGAAATATGTTATAATTTGTAAAAATATAAGGAAAGAGGGTGGAAAAAATATTAGCATCTTTGGAAATGGTGATAGAGCCATTGTCACAGTATTCCGTCACGAATCAGAAATCATCTATTTTTCAAGCGATTTTGATGGAACAAATTGACAAGGAATATGCAAGTGAATTACATCTTAGTCAGTTACATCCTTACAGCCAATGCATTATATCCCAGAAAGACAAAATTACATGGCGAATTAACACATTAAACGAGGAGGCATATAATCACATTATTGTTCCACTTATGAGCACAGAATTTTCTTCTTTTGTTGTTGAAAGAGATGATGTGAAATTTAAAATTGTGGACAAGAATTTGAGGACGAGTTCAAGACAGAACTTAATTGAGAAATATTACTTTGGAGAATGCAGCCGCTATATTCGGATTCGTTTTGTATCACCAACTGCTTTTAAATCAAATGGTAATTATCTTTTTTGGCCGCAGTTGGATAAGATATATCGAAGTATCATGAAAAAGTATGATGCATTTTCATCGAATGAAACCTTGTATGACGAGGAAACATTGGGACAATTAGTTCAGTATTCTGAAATTATCCGGTACAACATTCGCAGTACATTGTTCCATTTGGAGGGGGCAAAGATTCCTTCCTATGTGGGAATGATTGTTGTGAAAGTGAAAGGGCCGCAGGCGTTGGTAAATTTGGCAAACGTGTTGTGGCGTTACGCAGGATATTCAGGAATTGGAATAAAGGCAGCGATAGGGATGGGAGCAAATGAAATAATAGAACGGAGGGAATGATTTGACCGAACAAGAGATTAACATTGTAGTTGGCGCACTTCTTCACGATATTGGGAAGGTTTTATATCGTACCGGCGATGGGAGAAATCATAGTGTATTAGGATATGAATTTCTGAAGGAGTTGGGTGTAAATAACAAAAGTGTTTTAGATTCAGTGCATTATCATCATGGCAAGTTATTGGCTCATGCACAGATTCCGGATGATTCGATTGCTTATATTGTTTATATTGCAGATAATATTTCTGCGGCAACGGATCGAAGAAAAAGAGAGGATGGTGGTTTTGGCTTTAATCCTCAAATCCCGATGCAGAGTGTGTTTAACATTTTAAATGGAAATAAAGAGGAGTATTTTTACAAGCCAATTTCATTAAATGATGAAAAAGTAATTAACATGCCGGTGGGGGAAGAGCCTCGCTTTGATGAACAGTACTATCAAAATGTTATTCGAAATGTGAAAGACACTGTGCAAGGAATTGATTTGAATCGAGAAGAATATATTTCTTCTCTGTTATCAGCATTAGAGGCTTATTTGAGTTATATTCCATCGTCAACTTCAACAGGAGAACTGGTGGATATTTCTCTGTATGATCATGTAAAATTAACAGCAGCTTATGCAAGTTGTATTTATCAGTATTTAGAGGAGGCGGGGAGAACAAATTATAAACAGCATTGCATGGAAGAGGCAGAGAGCTTTTATAATGAGAAAGCGTTTCGCATGTTGTCATTGGATATATCAGGAATCCAAAAGTTTATTTATACAATTCATTCTTCAGGCGCTTTGAAAATGTTGCGTTCTCGTTCTTTTTACTTGGAAATTATGATGGAACATATGGTTGATGAATTGCTGACAAGACTGAATTTGAGTCGTGCAAACCTTATTTTTTCCGGTGGTGGAAGATGTACTGTGTTGATACCTAACACGCAGACTGTGAGACAGCAGATAGATAGCCTTCGAAGTGAATGGACAGAATGGTTTATTCGTGAGTTTAATATATCTTTGTATGTTGCGATGGATTCTGTAGAGTGTTCTGCGTATGATTTGGAAAATAGTGAAGGGGGAAGTTATGAAGCGGTAATTCGAGAACTTAGCGTTAGAATTTCCAAACAAAAAAATCATCGCTATTCGCCGGAACAATTGCTTATGCTGAATGATTTTAGAAAACAGGAACATACAAGAGAATGTAAGGTATGCAAGTCAACAGATGTTTTGGATGATGAAGAGTTATGTCCTTTGTGCAGTAAGATTAAAAACTTTTCTGCTGCTATTTTGAAAAAAGAATTTTTTACTGTGCTTGAGGATGAAGAGGGACTTTTACTTCCGGGTGGAAAAAGTTTGCACGCACAAAATGAGAAAGAATTGCGCGATGTGCAGCTTCAGAATGGATATGTCCGCACTTATGCTAAGAATAAGTATTATACGGGAGAAAAATTAGAAACTAAGATATGGGTAGGTGACTACACGGATAATGGTACAACCGATATTTACGCAAAGCAGTCAGTAGGTATCAATCGGATTGCTGTGCTTCGGGCGGATGTAGACGATTTAGGACAGACATTTATTGCCGGTTTTGAAAAGTCCAAAAAGACTTTGTCGCGTATGGCGACTTTATCAAGGCAGATGTCCTTGTTTTTCAAATTTCATATTAACCAGATTTTGAATCAGGGGTCTTCATCTTTATTGGCAGAAGCAGGACCTAGAAAAGTGACGATTGTGTATTCCGGTGGTGATGATTTATTTCTTGTTGGTGCGTGGAATGAAGTAATTGCGTGTGCAATTGATATTCATAAAGCACTGGAGCAATATGCAATTGGAGCCTTGCATATATCTGCAGGAATTGGCGTATTTTCAGCAAAATATCCACTAAGTGTATGTGCACGTGAGGTTGAAGAACTTGAACAAAAGGCGAAGGATTATCCGGGTAAAAATGCAATATGTTTGTTTGAAGAGGGCAGTACCTACGATTGGAATACATTTATTCACTCGGTAATACAAGAAAAGTTACAGACACTTACGGATTTCTTTGATAATCAAGGCGAGCGTGGAATGGCATTTTTATACCGACTGTTGGACTTGATTCGAGATCGTGAGGAAAAAATAAATTTAGCTCGCTTTGCCTATGTCCTTGCGCGTTTGGAGCCAAAAGAGAAGGAGAAAAAAGAATCCTATCGGGAATTTTCAAAAAAAATGTATCAATGGTCAAATAACGAAAAGGATAGCAAGCAATTAATAACAGCAATCTATGTTTATGTTTATTTAAATCGGAAGGAGGATAAAGATTATGATACTGAATAAAAAAGATTATGTAGATAAGGCACAAAAAGTGATGGACAAGCTTCAAAGCGATAGACGTTTTGGCCTTACAACGACAAAGATACGTGGACTGTTAGCAATGACAATGGATATTTATAATGAGATTATGCCGTTGACAGAGGATGAATTAAGTGATGAGATAAACGGTAAAATTAATTATTTGAAGGTTCATGTTTTGTATGAAGCCGGGCGTAATCCACGGGATGTGAAAAAATTTGTGGAGGAAGCACAGATTATACCGTGTATTGATGAAATACAAGGAAGTCGGGAACGTTATATGCTTTTTAGCAATTATATGGAAGCTTTGGTTGCCTATTTTAAATTTAATGGTGGTAGAGATTAAGAAAGCGGAAAGGAGTTAGAATTATGTTTGGAAAAATTCAGATTACAGGAAAAATTGAAGTTATGACAGGTATGCATATTGGAACATCAGATGGATTTGCTGCAATTGGTGCTATTGATTCTCCGGTTATAAGAGATGCACAGACAAAGACGCCTATGCTGCCGGGAAGTACATTGAAGGGAAAATTACGTACTCTCTTGGCAAAACAGTATAATAAAGTGGTGTTTACTTCTCATAAAGATGATGCTGAATGTATTGTCAATTTGTTTGGCAGTGCGGCGAAACCGGGAGAACGTGCAAAAAATAGCCGTTTGATTTTCTCTGATATGCTTATGGCAAATTATAAGGAGCTGCCGAATCGAGGAACGGAAGTTAAATTTGAAAATACGATAAATCGTCTTACTGCGATTGCGATGCCACGACAAATTGAACGTGTAATACGTGGGGCACAATTTGATTTGGATATTGTTTATGATGTTGAACCGGATGCCGATGTGATAGAGGATTTTAAACTTTTGGTAGAGGGATTCAAACTTCTTCAATATGATTATTTAGGTGGTCATGGTACAAGAGGATATGGAAAAGTTCGTTTAGAAAACTTGTGTGCCGATGCCGTTGCAGGTGATGTAGATTATGATGTGGTGGATGAATGTAATCGTATTTTAAGTGTCTTTAGTGATTAAGGGAGGCGTGTTATGAAATATTATATGTTTCGGCTTTCGTTTCCGTATGGTGTTCATTTTGGTGATGGCAACTTGGATAGCAGTAATATGACTTTTCATGCTGATACTCTTTTTTCCGCTTTATTTATTGAGGCAGTAAAAAGTGGTGAGCAGGTGGCACGACAATTATTGGAAAATACGAAAAAAGGAAATGTTGTTTTGTCTGATGCATTTCCATACATAGGAGAGACCTATTATTTGCCAAAACCGTTGGTATACATACAAAGAAATGAGGATGTCGGCAATTCGGTATTAAAGAAGAAGGCAAAAAAGTTAAATTATGTGCCGGTAGATAAGATGGAGGAGTATTTGCAGGGAGAGCTTGATATAAAAAAGGAGGGTGATAAATTCGCAAGCCTTGGGAGTGGGCAAGTTAAGGTATCGGTCGCTATTAAAGGACTAGAGGATACAGAGCCTTATTATGTTGGAACATATTCATATGCAGAAGATAATGGGTTATATTTTTTTGCAGGATTGGAAGAAGAATTTGAAGATGTATTTTTAGATTTATTGGATATGTTATCTTTTTCCGGTATAGGGGGAAAGCGCTCGTCTGGGTATGGACGATTCGATGTGATGAAGATGGTACCGGTGCCGAAAGAAAGATTTGCAACAACTTCTTCGGATAAGGGGTATATGCTTCTTTCTGCTTCACTGCCAAAAGCAGAGGAAATGGCTCAGGCATTAGAAAATGCGGAGTATTTGGTAGAGAAAAGAAGTGGTTTTGTACAATCTCAGTCGTTTTTGGCGGCGAGAAAAAAATCGGAACAATATTTTTTGAAAGAAGGTTCCCGTTTTATGCATCCCTTTGAAGGAGATATATATGAGGTGAGTGTTGGTGGAGAACATCCGGTTTACCGTTATGGGAAAGCCATGTTTTGGGCGCTCTAGAAAGGGAGGTTGAGGATGAGTAGTTTTTTACAACATTATAAGTTGGTTCTTCATACAGAAGGTCCGGTCTTTGTTGGCTCTGGAAAAGAACTTGATAAAAAAGAATATTTACTAGACCGATATAAGAAGGAAATTCTTGTTTTTGACATAGGGAAAATGTGTCAGGGACTTGAGCGGATGCATTTGGGCAGGAAGTTTGAAAATTATTTATTGGGAAATGATAAAACTGACGGAAAGGAAGGATTGTATCAATGGTTTAAAAATAATAAGGTAAGTGCTAAAGACTATTTGCCATGGGTAAAATATCGCCTGTCTTGCGGAGATTTTTTGCTCGACAAGAAAGAAATTGATGTGTTTGAGTGTATTAAGGATCCTTATAATAATCCGTATATTCCTGGTTCATCTTTAAAGGGAATGCTTCGGACAATTTTGCTTTCTTACATGGTTTATAATGCGGAAGAATGTGAAAAATGGGGACGGCATGTTAATGGAGCGATGCGAGAGGATAAAAGCACTAATAAATTTCTCAAAGAACAAATCAGGGAAATTGAAACGAGTATTTTTCATACGATTCAAAGGAGAGATGAGAGAGGCAAACCGGTAAAAAATATGAATGCAGTGAATGACATGATGTCGGGACTCGTTGTGAGTGATAGTGAGCCATTATCTATAGAGGATTTGGTTTTATGTCAAAAAGCAGATGAAAATTTGGATGGAAAGTCACATAACATTAATATGTTGCGGGAATCGATACGACCAGGAGTGGATATTTGTTTCTCATTGACAATTGATTCACGAATTTGCTCTATAACGAAACAAAACATTATGGATGCGGTTGCATATTTTTCGGATCAATATTATAATAATTATCTATCCAAGTTTAAGTCGACAGATTATCCGGGGGATTCTACTGTTTGGCTTGGCGGAGGAAGTGGTTTTCATACGAAGACAATTATTAATTCGCTGTTTGAGGAGAAGCAAGCGCTTTCTGCTACAATTGCAATTTTGACAAAGGACAAAGCTTCAAAGAAAAAAAGTTCAAAGAACAAAGCTTCAAAGAATGCGGGAGATGCTGAACTGGGTGTTTCACCACATATTTTGAAGTGTACCGAGTTTGAGGGAAAAAGGTATCAATTTGGACAGTGTCGGATGGAAATTGATTAATGTTTTCCCACGCATACCGAAAATGCGTTGATACATGGTGTTTGTTAGGAGAGTGACCAATGAAAATAATACCTATTTTCTTTTACCACGAAAAGTGGGCTGTAATTATGCGAAAATTCGTGTATAGTCCAGACGGGGTAGAGAAGATGGGTCCCCTTCGTGGGGACGGAAATGAGTATATACAACTTTTCCATCTAAACTTACAAGTAGAGAAGATGGGTCCCCTTCGTGGGGACGGAAATGTGGGGAAAACGTGGGACAAAGATTATGAACATTGGTAGAGAAGATGGGTCCCCTTCGTGGGGACGGAAATTGGTAATAAGTAATGGCAAAAGAACCACTGGCAGTAGTAGAGAAGATGGGTCCCCTTCGTGGGGACGGAAATAATTTTGTTGGCTCTTCTTTCTTTTCCTCTTGATAGTAGAGAAGATGGGTCCCCTTCGTGGGGACGGAAATTTATTAAGTAATCATTTATTACGAATTCCTCTTCTGTAGAGAAGATGGGTCCCCTTCGTGGGGACGGAAATCATCTCCGTTGTCGTATTCCGTTACAATAGCTTTGTTGTAGAGAAGATGGGTCCCCTTCGTGGGGACGGAAATAATGTAATAGCGATAGAATTATGGCGTAAGCACAGTAGAGAAGATGGGTCCCCTTCGTGGGGACGGAAATTTCAATGTTATTTTGTGTATCTTCGATAAGTTCATGTAGAGAAGATGGGTCCCCTTCGTGGGGACGGAAATAGTTACTACAATTTCCATTTCATTCATCCTTTCTTAGTAGAGAAGATGGGTCCCCTTCGTGGGGACGGAAATTTTTTACGCCTCCTTTTTTACTTCTAAACTGTCAATAGTAGAGAAGATGGGTCCCCTTCGTGGGGACGGAAATCTTCGCAAGTTACATTTTGATTCTTTGCTAATTTGTAGAGAAGATGGGTCCCCTTCGTGGGGACGGAAATGATGTCACAATCAAGGACATACATCTGTACGCCTGTAGAGAAGATGGGTCCCCTTCGTGGGGACGGAAATGGGTATACTGCCGTGCAACTCAGGAGCAGAGTACAAGTAGAGAAGATGGGTCCCCTTCGTGGGGACGGAAATGAAAGGACAAAGTGCAGTCAATGTTGAAAATCAGTAGAGAAGATGGGTCCCCTTCGAGGGGACGGAAATCAGGGTGAATTTTTTCAAATTGATTTATATTAACAGGTAGAGAAGATGGGTCCCCCTCGTGGGGACGGAAACTATTTGTGTGTCGCAAAAGCGGAGATTCCGAAACAAAAGGTAGTGACTTACTAAAAAAAGCGGTTGAAAACGGTGGAGATAGATTAGATGCTTTTGGACCTGTTTTGTTTAATTTTTATACCAGAAATGGGTTTGAGCCGGTAAGCTATACACCATTTGACGAAAAATACGCTCCGGAAGGTTGGAAAAAAGGGTTAGATAAGCCTGAACCAGTTATATTCTACAAGCACACAGGAAAAAAAGTAACAATATCCTACGATGAGTTTATGAATAAGGCGAAACCTTACACCGGGGATGATGGATATCAAAATGCAAAAGATGCTAGAGATTATGACATGAAACGATAGGAGGTATGACTATGAAAAATCAATTGCCAACATTTGAAGAATTTAGAAGTGAAACAAAAAAGAAATTAAAAGTTTCACTTTCAAACCTGAACGATGAGGAACTTGAAAAGTTCATGGATTCAGAAGTTGATGAAATCAGAGAATCATATGAACGAAACAAAAGAGAGTTTGAAGATGGCGAGATAAACATAGACCAGTTTATGATTAGCGGAACGAGTTCTCTCGCTTATGCACTTGATATGATGTACTGACAAAAGTAGAGAAGATGTGTCCCCTTCGAGGGGACGGAAACTTCATCATGGCGCTTAACTGAAACGTCAACTGGTCTATGTAGAGAAGATGGCTACCCTTCAAGGGGGCGGAAACGGTTCGTTATCGTCAACCAAACATATTTCAAGTTCTCGTAGAGAAGATGGTCCCCTTTGAGGAGACGAGAAGATCTTTGTGCCTTATATGTCAATACTTTTTTGTGCATAGAGAAGACGGAACCCTTTCGAGGGGACGGAACTATACATATGCAACCGTAGTTAGAAGGGCAAGATTGTAGAAAAGATAGGTTCCCTCCGTGGGGCGGAAACAAAAGGGAATATGCTACATCGCTAGCCATTGATTAGGTAGAGAAGATGGACTCCCTTCGAGGGGACGGAAATTCATCCAATGTTTTGTTTGGATTTTTTTTCTGATTAGTAGAGAAGATGTGTCCCCTTCGTGGGGACGGAAACTAATCAAGCGTTCGCTTAATATCTGCATGTGAGAAGTAGAGAAGATGGACCCCTTGAGGGGACGAATAAAATTGCTTGTGTAATATAGAACAAAAAACACTTGTAATTAGGGTGCAAATTGATTGATTGTATGTTACACTTATTATAAATTCTGTAAAACGGCAGAATATTTGCTTGAAAAAATACACAGGATGCAAAAAAAGTAATCGTCTACAGTTAATGGAATAGCAAGTGCTTTTTGTAAATTCCACTTCAGGGTAATCATCTTGTTTTGTGGCAGCATTTTTTATCGGGTAAAGGGTATCATAATATAATTTACTATTAATAGTGATTTTCATAATGGTAATTCTGTGGGAGGTAGGATTCTTTGTGAGTTTTTAGCACGCACAATTATGGGATTGGAGGTACAGTGTTATGGGGTATTTATTTGTTACGGAATCTTTGGCAAAAGTGTCTTTTGAAGAGAACACTTTTAGTGTGAAGAAAAAGGATGGGGGTATCACTAAGATACCGGCAGAAACATTGGAAAGTATCAGCTTTTTTGGAAATCCACAAATGACAACACAGTGTATGCAGCAATGTATGAAAAGAGGAATTCCGGTTTCGTTTTATTCAAAAGGCGGTCAGTATTTTGGTCGGTTAGAATCTACAGGTCATGTAAATGTTGAACGTCAGCGAAGGCAGTGTGAATTATTTCATAAACCATTCGCATTAGAATTTAGTAAGAAAATTGTTAGGGCAAAAATACATAACCAGATCGTTGTGTTGGACCGATATGGAAGAAGTCGACAGATGAATGTGCAGGAAGCTACGCAAAATATGAAAATTTTAGAGAGAAAAGTTTTTACGTGTACGTCGATAGACCAAATTATGGGGTATGAAGGAGCTGCAGCAAGATATTATTTTTCTACACTTGGGCGGTTGGTAGAGTCAGATTTTAGATTTGAAAAAAGAAGCCGGCGGCCACCGAAGGATGCGTTTAATTCAATGCTTAGTTTAGGATATTCCATGCTTATGAATGAGATATATGGGAAACTGGAAAATAGAGGATTAAATCCGTATTTTGGTTTTATGCATCAAGATAGGGAAAAACATCCAACGTTAGCGAGTGATTTAATGGAAGAGTGGCGTGCGGTCATTGTGGACGCGGTTGTTATGAATTTGATTAATGGTCATGAGATAAAAATAGAACAATTTAGCTATGACAATTATGGCAATGGTGTCTTTTTGAATCGTGATGCTATGAAAATATTTATTAATAAAATGGAAAAGCGCATGGGGACAGATAATTCTTATTTAAAACATATCGAGTATCGTGTTTCCTTCCGCAGGTCTTTAGAATTGCAGATTGATTCTTTAATTCATGCTATGCAGGAAGAGGATATGGATTTGTACCAGCCGGTAAGAATACGGTGAAAAGCGGAAGGAGTGTGCAAATATGGAAGATTATTTTTTCTCAACAGTAGAAGAAAATACACAGGAGAAAAAGGCATATGTTTTAATTATTTACGATATTGTTGACAATGCAAAAAGAGTTCGTCTGGCAAAATTTTTACAGGGCTATGGCTTTCGTGTACAAAAGTCAGCTTTTGAAGCATTAATTTCTTTTCCGCTATACAATAAGCTTCTTCGGGAAATTGGTGTTTATGTTGACGAGGAAGATAGTATTCGGATTTACAAAATTGTTGGACAAGGTCAGGTAACAATACTTGGCAAGAATGAAAAAGTACAAAATGACGATTGTATTATTATATAAGGAGATAGAATTATGGCTAAAATATTATTTTCACCGATTGGCGGTTCAGACCCGATAAGAAATTTTCGAGACGGTTCCATGTTACATATATGCAGATATTATCTGCCGGATAAGGTGATTCTTTATTTGACGGGAGAGATGTATCAACACCATCTTCAGGACAACCGTTATGTTTATTGTTTGGAGGAATTATCGAAGAAAATATCGCATCCTTTTGATATTGAAATTATTACTAGAGATGAGCTGAAAGAAGTGCAGGATTATGAATATTTCTATGATGATTTTCGGACTTGTATAGGTCAGATTACTTCACAAATGAATTCGGAGGATGAATTGTTTTTGAATGTATCATCCGGGACTCCGGCGATGAAAAATGCACTTATTATATTGGCAACATTAGCAGAATTTTCCTTTAAACCAATTCAAGTATCAACGCCTTTAAAAAGAAGTAATTATATGGATGAAAACGTCCGTAAGTACGAGGTGGAAGAACAGTGGCTGTTAGATGAAGATAACGAGGAGAACGCAGATGTTACTTCACGCTGTGAAGAGGTAAAGTCATTAAATCTTATTAAACTGTTAAAAACAAATATTTTAGAAAAACATTTAATGGCGTATGATTATCCGGCAGCGTATGAGGTGGCAAAAGATTTGGAAAATCATATTTCGGAAAAAGCCTTGTTAATGATTGAACAAGCGAACGCCAGAGTACAGTTAAATACAAGAAAAGTAAATGAATTGGCAAAACAAATTAAGTATCAGCCGATGCCTGTCAAAAATCAGGATAATTGTGATTTGCTAGAGTTCATATTATTATTGGAAATTAAGGTTATTCGTAAAGAATACGCGGATTTTATTCGTGCGATTACTCCCGCAGTGTTTGAATTGTTTTGTCGGACATTATTGCGTCAGTGCCATATTAATATTATGGAGTATTGCAATGAAAAGGAAAATGGCATTCGATGGAATATGTCCAAGTTAGAAGGCACAGAAGTTGGGGCTGTCCTAGAGGAGGAATATAGCAAACGAGGTGGCTTTCGAGGAGGAATTGTATATTCTTCACATTTGAAAGTAATTATTATGCATTTTTCTAATAATGAAAAAATCAATGCACTTGTTGACAGTCTTCGTTACGCGGAAGAGAAAGCAAGAAATAAAGCAGCGCATACAATTGTTTCAATTACAAATGAAAGAGTAGTCAGTTGGACAAAATGTACGGCAGAAGAATTAATAAAAAAAATACAGCAATTGGCATTGTTTGCTGGTGTTGCGGAGGAACAATCGGTGTGGAACTCTTATGTAGATATGAACCAATCAATTCTTAAAGAAATTAAAGGTGAAAATATAGTGTAATTTTGGTTTGCGCCAAATTTTTATTGGCGGAGTATTTAAAATTCTTGTAATGAAGAAGAAAAGCTTTTCTTCTTCATTACAAGAATTAAAAAACATCAGACGCTTGGAACATGCTAACCTCCTCAAACTTATTTCTCCTTTGACCTGCAAAAAATAGTTCTAAAAATTAGTCTTACAAACGGACCACAGTAGAACATCTGGTAGCAGATTGCCATTGGAAAATTCATTCCCCATGTCTGAATCCATGTTCCAAATGTTTTTGTGTCCTTGAATAAAATGGTTGCAACAAGACTCATGATCGGGCACATAATGCAGCAGATACAAATCGAAATTGCGTAAGTGATAAACTGTGGTCTGTCATTCGGGCGCATAACAGTAAACGCTAACATCTTTGCAATTTTTCCAACGACGAAAAATTCTAAAACAAATGCGATTGGCACCATAATCGGCAATTCGTGAAGAGCAGCAAGAAATGTCTCTCCCGATACGCCTCCGGTATTTAAGGCTACGTTGTAGACCACCATTCCATACACCATAATTGTGGCCATGATAATTGTAAATATAACATCTTGAAATTTGTTTTTTGGCATAAAAAAATCCTCCTGTTTGATAACTAAAATTTTATGTGTTGTTCGTTATCATCCCAGAGGATTGTGCGTTTCCAATTTAACCATATTCAATTGCCTGTAGCAGTATAACATACTTTTTGAATTTATGTAAGCACTTTTTTCAATTTGACAGAACCGCCACATCGTGCTATCATAAAACTCGTGAGTAAAAGAAATCTTCAGGGCGGGGTGCAATTCCCCACCGGCGGTAAAGCCCGCGAGCGACCTTGGTTGCCGATTCGGTGAAATTCCGAAGCCGACAGTATAGTCTGGATGAAAGAAGATAAACGATTTGTGAATGTCAGAAAACCCTGAGTATCTTTTTTGGTACCCAGGGTTTCTTTAATTTAGAAAGGAGGCTGTTATGACAAATCAAGATTACATGAAACGTGCCCTGGAACTTGCAAAAAAAGCGATGGGATATACTTCCCCGAATCCGATGGTTGGCTGCGTGGTTGTGAAGGATGGCAGGATTGTCACCGAAGGATATCATGAGCGGTGCGGCGAATATCATGCAGAGCGAAACGCCCTCACAAAATGCAGCGAAGATTTAACAGGAGCCACAATGTATGTGACGTTAGAGCCGTGTTGTCATCAGGGGAAAACGCCTCCGTGTACGGATATTATATTGGAGCGTGGCATTGGAAAAGTATATGTTGGCTCAATGGACCCGAATCCGAAAGTGGCAGGAAAAGGTGTACAGATTTTAAGAGACCATGGCGTAGAAGTAGAGACCGGTCTTTTGGAAGAAGAGTGCCTTTCGTTAAATGAAATCTTTTTCCATTATATTACAACAAAAATGCCTTATGTGGCGATGAAGTATGCGATGACATTAGATGGTAAAATTGCTTCGTTTTCCGGTGATTCCAAATGGGTGACCGGGGAAAAGGCGAGAGAGCATACACATTTCTTGAGAAAAAAATACCGCGGAATTTTAGTGGGAATCGGAACCGTGCTTGCGGATGATCCGATGCTCAACTGCCGCATTGAAAATGGTGTGGACCCGGTTCGGATTGTATGTGATTCGCATTTGCAGATTCCACTTGAGTGCCAGCTTGTGAAAACGGCAAAAGATATCGAAACGATTGTCTGCTATGCCGAAGGAAATGAGGAAAAGCAAAAAGCACTCATGGAGGCCGGTGTTCAGTTAATTAAGGCTGAAAAAGATGGACAAGTGGATTTGAAAAAGCTGATGATGGAATTAGGCAGTATGGAAATTGACAGTGTTTTAGTAGAGGGCGGCGGTGCCATTCATGGTTCCTTTTTGACATCCGGTTTGGTGCAGAAAGTTTACTGCTATATTGCACCGAAGATGATTGGCGGCAAAGATGCATTATCGCCGGTTCTGGGAAAAGGAATTGAAAAAATGAGCGACGCCGTGGAAATTACGGATGTTACGGTGCAAAACTTTGGCAGTGACATCTGTGTGAGCGGTCATGTGAAGCAAAAAAAGGAGGGATAAGCGGTGTTTACAGGAATTGTAGAAGAGATGGGAACCATTCAGAAAATTGAACGGGGAAGCCAGTCGGCAGTTTTATCGATTCGCTGTGAAAAAGTGTTAGAGGGTACGCAGATTGGTGACAGTATTGCTGTGAATGGCGTGTGTCTGACCGTGACAAGCCTGCGAAGTGATGGTTACGATGCCGATGTGATGGCAGAGACGATGAATCGGAGTTCCCTCGGGTTACTGCAGCCGGGAAGCCGTGTGAATTTAGAGCGTGCGATGCCGGCGGATGGACGATTTGGCGGACATATCGTGGCAGGACATGTGGATGGGACCGGAACCATTGTCAAAATAGAAAAGGACGAAACGGCGGTGTGGTACCGGATTGAGGCGGCACCGGAAGTGCTTCGCTACATTGTAGAAAAAGGCTCCATCACAATTGATGGAATCAGTCTTACCGTGGCGACAGTTTCCGATACGGATTTTCAGGTGTCAATTATTCCGCACACTCAGGCAAATACGGTGCTTTCTGACCGGAAAACCGGTGATGTGGTAAATCTGGAAACAGACATTATTGGAAAGTATGTGGAAAAACTTTTGCAGCCGCAAAAAACTCTAGAAAAAGAAAGTAAGATTACGTTAGAATTTTTAGCAGAAAACGGATTTTAATACAGAAAGGAACGAGGATAATGGCAGGATTTGCAACGATTGATGAGGCATTACAGGATTTAAGAGATGGAAAATTAATTTTAGTAATTGATGACCCGGACCGTGAAAATGAAGGCGATTTAATTTGTGCCGCAGAATTTGCTACGACAGAAAATGTAAATGCAATGGCAAGTCTGGCAAAAGGATTAATTTGTATGCCGATGAGTAAAGAGATGACGAAAAAACTGGGACTTGACCAGATGGTAGCGGTGAATACAGATAACCATTCAACGGCATTTACCGTTTCGATTGACCATGTGGACACAACGACCGGTATTTCTGCGGTAGAGCGTTCACTGACGGCAATGAAGTGTGTCGAAGATGACGTGAAACCGGAAGATTTTCGAAGACCGGGACACATGTTTCCTCTTGAAGCAAGAGAAGGCGGCGTGTTAAAGCGTGCCGGACACACAGAGGCAACGGTGGATTTGATGCGGTTAGCCGGTCTGAAAGAGTGTGGTCTTTGCTGTGAGATTATGCGTGAGGATGGTACGATGATGCGTACAACCGAACTTTTAGAATTTTCCAAAGAGCATAATCTTCATGTAATTACAATCGAGGATTTGATTAAGAAACGTTTGGAAAAAGAAAGTCTTGTAAAAAAAGAAGCCGAGGCAAAACTTCCAACGAAATATGGAAATTTTCGAATTCACGGATATCAGAATATTACAAACGGTGAGCATCATGTAGCCCTTACGATGGGAGATGTGTCGGACGGTGAACCGGTACTTTGCCGTGTTCATTCGGAATGTCTGACTGGTGATGTATTTGGCTCCTGCCGCTGTGACTGCGGCGAGCAGTTAGAAAGTGCCATGCGCATGATTGCCAAGGAAGGCAGAGGAATTCTTCTTTATATGAGACAGGAAGGCAGAGGAATCGGTCTTTTGAACAAATTGAAAGCTTATGAACTGCAGGAGCAGGGATATGATACGGTAGAGGCAAATGTAAAATTGGGATTTGCTCCGGACCTTAGAGAGTATGGAATCGGTGCTCAGATTTTGTATGATTTGGGCGTCAAAAAACTTCGTCTTTTGACGAATAACCCGACCAAAATTGCAGGACTTGCCGGTTATGGCATTGAGATTTTGGAACGTGTTCCGATTGAAATCGCACCAAAGCCGGAAGATTATAAATACCTTGTGACAAAGCAGGAAAAAATGCAGCATATGACGCACTATGATGTAACACGTGCGAAAAAAGATAAATAAAAGAAAGTGAGGAAATGAAAATGAAAACATTAGAAGGAAACGTAATTGGAAAAGGACTCAAAGTTGGTATTGTGGCAGCAAGATTTAACGAGTTTATTGTGAACAAACTGATTGGCGGTGCAGAGGATGCCTTGGTGCGTCATGGTGTGGACACAAACGATGTGGAACTTGCTTATGTGCCGGGTGCATTTGAAATTCCGATTGTTGCACAGAAGATGGCAGCAAGTGGAAAATATGATGCAGTAATCTGTCTTGGTGCCGTAATCAAAGGTTCAACTTCTCATTATGATTATGTCTGCGCAGAGGTGAGCAAAGGAGTTGCAACCGTTGGTTTAAATACCGGAGTACCAACTCTGTTTGGCGTATTGACAACCGATAATATTGAGCAGGCAATTGAGCGTGCTGGTACAAAAGCAGGAAATAAAGGATATGATGTTGCATGCTCTGCCATTGAGATGGTAAACTTAATGAAAGAGTTATAAAAGAAATAACAAAAGGGGGCAGCAGGGGTGATGGATTTTCATCAGATTAAGTCGAACATGGAGAAGGTAATCGTTGGAAAATCAGAGACGATTGATTTGGTTCTTACGGCACTTTTAGCAGGCGGTCATATTCTGCTTGAGGATGTGCCGGGAACCGGAAAGACGATGCTTGCAAAAGCGTTAGCAGCGTCACTTTCACTGGATTTTCAGAGAATCCAGTTTACACCGGATTTACTTCCGGGCGATGTAACGGGAATCCACTTTTTTAATCAGAAAAATTCAGAATTTGAATTTCGCCCGGGTGGCATTTTCACGAATATTCTGCTGGCGGATGAGATTAACCGTGCGACGCCGCGTACGCAGTCAAGTCTGTTAGAGAGTATGGAGGAACATCAGGCAACGATTGACGGTGTCACCATGGAATTGCCGGATCCGTTTTTTGTAATTGCGACGCAGAACCCGGTAGAATCTTCCGGTACATTTCCACTTCCGGAAGCACAGCTTGACCGTTTTATCATGCAGATTCCGATGGGATATCCAAACCGCGAAGGAGAGCGTGAAATTCTGCACCGGTTTGCTGCAGATAATCCGCTTTTGACACTTGAGCCTGTCTGCACAAAAGAAGAACTGGCGGCGATGCGGAAGCAGTGCGAAGAGGTTTATGCGGCGCCGGTGATTGAGGATTATATTTTGGACCTTGTGGAAGCTACTCGTAAGCACAATAATATCGCACTCGGCGTTAGCCCGCGTGGGGCACTTGTGTTTTTGCGAGCAGCAAAATGTTATTCGGCATTAAAGGGCGAGCATTTTGTTACACCGGAGACGGTGAAGTATCTGGCACCGTTTGTGCTTTCGCACCGGCTGATTTTGGAAGACGTGTACAGCACAAATAAAAAAGCGTCCGATTACATTGAGGAAATTACGCATTTTGTAACAGCACCGACGGAGGATTTTGCCAAGTGATAATCATGTTATTTCTTGCCCTTGTGCTGTTTATCGTTTATTTCATTCATACGTTTCATTACAGCAGACATTGGATGGAAAACTTTGAAGTGACACTTGCCTTTTCGGAGGAACAGGCAGGAGAGGGCGATACGTTGTTTTTATATGAAACAGCAGTGAATAAGAAAAAAATGGGTCTGCCGATTATGTGTGTGAAGTTTTTAGCCTCCCGCTTTTTGCAGTTTGAGGGAGCGGAGAGCGGAACGGTTTCAGACCATTTTTACCGAAATGATGTCATGAGTGTGGATGGCTTTGAGAAAGTGCGCCGAAAATTAAAATTTACTTGCAAAAAACGTGGGTTTTATCAGATTCAGGAGGCAGAACTAGTCAGTTATGATTTGTTCTGCCGTCATACGTTTGTCCACAAAATTCCGGTGGAAGTTTCGCTTTTGGTATACCCGTCCCGTATGGATATTCGAAAATTGATGCCGGTGTTCCGGCATATGACAGGTTCGTGTAAAACGAATGTGCCGCTGTTTGAAGACCCGTTCTTAAGTGGTGGTGTCCGGGAGTATACGCCGGAAGATTCGATGCGTAAAATCCACTGGAAGGCGTCGGCGAGAATGGGAAACTGGCAGGTGAAAACAGCGGAATATACGGCTTCTACTCCTGTCGTAATTCTGCTCAACTTAGAATCGCCCGGTGTTTTTGTCTCCGTTGATTTGATGGAAGAGAGTATTCGTCTTGCGTATTCCTTTGTCTATTATTTAAGCAAAGAAGGTGTAGAAACAAAGTTAGTTATTTCCGGTGATGAGAAATATTGCATGGAAGGAACCGGAAGAACCCAGATTGCGGCGGTACGCCGTGCTCTGGCATTGATTTCTTATGAGCACCCGCTTAGCAAAGGGGAAGATTTTGTGATAAGAGAGTGCGAAAAAATCCGCAGAGAGCAGCATGTGATTCTCATTTCTGCGGCAGGGAAAAAGCCAATGCAAAAGGCGGTTTCCGATATGCTGCACCGGAACGAATCTTTGACGTGGATTGCACCAACGTTTTCCGAGTATGGGGAGGATAATGAATTTCGGGAGATACCTCCGGCAATTGCAAAATGTCTTGTGAAATGGAGGGGTATGTAGTGAAAATCCGCAGGCGGTGCCGTTTTTTGGCATTTCTTTATTATGAGCTGTTAATTCTTGGAGTGTTTACCTCTTTGGTTCACTGGTTTGATGCCGGCGATGCATATTCCTATGGGCGTTTTGTCTTTTTCGTTTTTGTGCCAATATTATTTTACTGGCATTTTTATCAGAAAGAAAAGCGGGAGGAAAGAAAAGTTGCATCCTGTCATGTGGGGGCACTTGTGTTAGCCGGACTCTTTATGATGCCGGGAACTATTTTAGAGGCGGCCGATGATAGCTTCTGGCTGTGCAGTATTTTCTATCTGGCGGCAATTGTTGTCGGATTTGCTGGTGAATACTGGCGTGGGCAGTATCTTGTAGTAGGCTGCAATCCAAGTGTTTCTAAGGAAACGAAACACCGCATAAATGTGAACCGCAGGAAGGACTGGATTCCTTTCTATGCTGCAGGAATTCTTACGGTTTTGCTTTTATTTGTGGCGGCAGGGTATAAACCGGAGTGGAATTTTGAAAGGGATTCAAAACCAAAGACTACCGTGGAGGAAACAAAAGAGAAGGAAGAGCCGGCAGCGGGACCGGAAAGCCAGTCAAGAGAGTCTGTGGTACGGCAGCAGCAGGAAGAGCAAAAGGGTAATTTCTGGCTTACACTACTGCGGTATACTGTATTGATCGTACTAATTGTGGCGGTAGTTATTTTGGCTGCTTATGGCATTTTTAAATTGATTTGTTATCTGGTATTTCACCGCAAAAAGCCTTCCTATGAATTTGCGGAACAGGTGATTGAGACAAAAGAAGATGAGGAACATATACGGCTTGTACCGGTGGCAAAACGGGAAAAGCAGTTCCCGGCAGGTAACGATGGATTTGTCCGAAAGGCTTTTTACAAACAGATTCAAGCCGGTGCACAAAAGAATTCGGTTCCATGCTCACAGACGCCGCAGGAACTAAAAGAGACTTATTTATCCGGGGAAAAGGCGGATGAATATTTGACTCAATTATATGAAAAGGCAAGATATGCGAAAGAGTCGGTCGAGACAGAAGAAATTCGCAGATTACATGAATTGGAGGAACAACAATGGAAGAAAAATGGAAAAAAGTAAATCCGGTACTCCCGTTGGATTATCCGGACCCGGATGTGATTCGGGTGGATGACACATATTATATGGTAAGTACCACGATGCATTTTATGCCGGGATGTGTGATTCTGCGCTCCTATAATCTGGCGGACTGGGAAATTTATTCTTACGTATATGAGACACTTGAACTTACGGATCAAGAGTGCTTAAAAAATGGTAAAAATGCTTATGGACAAGGAATGTGGGCTGCGACACTCCGCTATGAAAAAAGTATGTTTTATCTGATTTTTGTTGCCAATGACACGGGAAAAACTTATCTGTTTCGTGCACCGGACTTAAAAGGTCCATGGCAGAAAAATGAAATCGAGGGCTTTTACCATGACTGTTCGCTTTTGTTTGATGAGGGACGTGCCTTCCTTGCCTACGGAAACCGCCAGATTTATGTGACGGAATTGAATGAAGAAATGACGGCACCGAAAGAGGGCGGTTTACATAAACTTTTGGTTGAGGACCCGGATGAAGTGTATCTTGGTTATGAGGGAACCCATTGGTACAAAATCAACGGGAAATATTATTTGTTTTTTATCCATTGCCGCAAGGGGGACAATACGAGACGTTCACAGGCTTGTTATGTAAGCGATTCACTTGCAGGTCCTTATACCGGAGGAGATGTGCTTGACACCGATGGCGGTTACTGTAATCAGGGAGTTGCCCAGGGAGGAATTGTGAGTACAACAAGTGGAAAATGGTATGCCATGCTGTTTCGTGACAGTGGTGCCGTGGGAAGACTGCCGGTTCTTGTTCCGGTTCATTTTGAAAATGATTTTCCGGTATTTGGCGTAGATGGAAAAGTAGAAGATAAGCTGCTTTTAGAGGATACAAAACCGGCTCACAAATATGCACCATTATATGGAGATGAAGATTTTTCTTCTCTTCATAATTACTGGCAGTGGAATCATGTGCCGGATGACAGCAGGTGGAAACTTTTGAACCACCGGTTGATTTTGCAGACCGGAAAAATATGCAATAATGTAACACAGGCACCAAATACGCTGACTCAGAGGATGCCGTATCCGGGAGGTGTTGTAACAGTAACCGTAGATGGTTCGACGTTATCCGATGGAGATATAGCGGGACTTTGTATGCTGCAAAGCGACTATGCATTAGCCGGAATTACAAAAGAAAATGGAAAATATTTTCTTGTGAAACTGGCAAAAGACGGTGTGGCAGATGGGCAGATGAACCCGAAAGAAGATGACAGTATGCCGGCTGTGCAGGAGAAAATTCCGCTTTCCTCTGCCAAAGTTACACTTCGGGCGAGAATTGATTTTACAAGGATGAAAGATACGGCGGTGTTTGAGTGGAAGCAGGATGGTAATTGGCAGACCTTTGCAGAGCCATTTCCTTTGTATTTTAAACTGGATCATTTTTGTGGTGTACGTCCGGGACTTTTCTGCTATGCAACGAAAGAGCCGGGAGGTCAGGCAGCATTTTCAGATTTCACGATGAGAAAGGAAGAGACTGATGAATAAAAAAGAGGGCATTAAGTTATGTGAATCCGAACTTAAGGTGATGGAACTTTTGTGGGAGGAGGGCGAACTCCGCGCAGGTGAAATTGTTCCGATTTTGTCAGCGCGCGTTGGCTGGAACCGCAATACGACTTATACAATTATTAAAAAGTGTGTGGAAAAAGGTGCCATAAGGCGGATTGAACCAAAGTTTGTCTGTCAGCCCCTTGTGACGAAGGAGCAGACGCAGGTTTATGAAATAAATGCATTGGCAGAGCGGCTGTTTGATGGGAGTTTGGAAAAACTGCGGAAGGTTGTGGAGGAGATTATGTAAGGTGGCGTTTGTGTAATGGATTATTGAAACATTACTTGATATGTGTTAATATATGACATATACTGCATGGTAAATTTTGTAAACGTAATTTACCAATTTGTTTTGACGATAGAACGTAAATTAAATGAAGCAAAAATAGGAGGAATCTTTGTGAAAAGAAGAAAAACAAAACGTCTGCTGGCAGGATTACTTGTACTGGTAATGGTGCTATCCCTGTGCGAGATTACGCTGGGACAATCCACACCGGCTAAGGCAGCAGTTAGTTTACAAAACCCAACCACCGATGGAAATGGTGTAACAACGTGGGATTGTATCTATTTTGGAAACTACTGGCAGAATGATACAAATGATGATGGAAAAGCCGACCAGAATGACAAAAAAGAACCAATTAAATGGCGAGTCCTTTCCGTAAATGGAAATGATGCCTTTTTGCTGGCAGATCAGAACTTGGATGCTAAACCGTATAATGAGGCACATACGGATGTAACATGGGCAACGTGTACTCTTCGTACCTGGTTGAATAATACATTTTTAAATACGGCATTTACATCAGCAGAACAGGCTGCAATAAGGAACACAACGGTTGTGAATGATGATAATCCATATTGGGATACAGAAGGTGGAGAGAATACCACAGATAAAGTGTATCTTTTGTCCATTGCCGAAGCAAGTAATACGGCTTATGGATTTAATGGCGAGTTTCATACCTACAGTGAAACAAGAGAAGCAAAAAATACAGCATATGCAGAAGAGTGCGGAGTGTTTACGTCCACGATTACGGAGTACGAGGGGAACGGCTATTGGTGGCTGCGGTCGCCAGGCTACGTTAGTTCTAATGCATCCTATGTGCCTAGCTATAGCTACGGCGATGGCGTTGGTCATAATGTCAACAGTGTCAGTGGGGTTCGGCCCGCTTTGCATTTAAATCTTTCCTCTTCTACTCTTTGGAGTTATGCAGGAAAAGTCACTGCGAAAGGGGGAGGTGGTTCATCACAGGCGACACCAACACCTACGCCGACATCAAAACCTACTCTAACACCTGTTATCAGCACTGAAGACAAAAAATACATTACCAATATTGAAAAGTCATTGCCTAATTTTTCAGACCTTGGATCAGCCGAATTAAAAGGACCGGAAATCAGTATTGGGAACAATACATTCAATATTTTTAAACAAAAAATGTCGATGGATTTATCCTTTTTCGATGCTGCTAACATGACGGTAAATATTGATGCCAAGAATAAAACGGCGGAAGTATTATTAGGAATTAAGTCGAATAATAGTGCCACTGTGAAAAAAGACCCGAATGACACTTATTGGCGTGAATCGTATCAGGAAGTAAAATCACTGGTTAAATCTTGTGGTGGGAAAGTTAATACGACGAAATTATGGAATCAGTTTTCCAAACTTCGAGGAAAGTTAAAGAAAGTAAACGGAAGTGCGGCGTTTCATGTAGATGGTAATGCGGTGGGGTATGTAAAACTAAAATTAGATGATAATGGCAGTGTAATCGGTTTTGAAGAAGGTGGCATGACGGCGGCACTGGAAGCCGGCGGAAGTGTAAAAGTGCCGCTTTGGTGGATTGTGTATTCGGAATTTGGTGTTTCCGGAAGCGTTGATGGAAAAATCTGTCTTACGATGAATCCGCAAAAAGTCATTACACCAAGTGGAGAGTTAAATCTTGCAATCAAGCCGCATATTGCCTTGGGCGCGGACGCTGTAGTCATTGATATAAAAGGTGGTATTGAGGGAGAAATTGGTGGAAAAGCCTCTTTTCCATGGAAGAGTTTTTCGAATTCTGTGTCGGCTTATCTGACAGGAAAACTTTATATTCAGGCAGATACGACAGTGCCGGGATTGTCAAGATATAAAGACTGGAAGTTTTCCCGATTGGAGTTGTATCCTAACTTAGGTAAGACGACAAAAAGTATCGGCAAAATGACGTATAAGAGAAGTGCGCCTGTGACAAAAAAAGAGATTCAATCGGTTAAAAAGAGTCAGAATTTGCTGGATTCGGCACAGGAATCGCTTGTTTATGAAAATGCAAAGCCGTCGATAATGACATTTGCGGACGGAACGGCACTTATGACGTATTTGGATGATACCGAGGAAAATTCCGGTGGTCAGACAACTCTGATGTACCGTTTATATCAGAATGGTGCATGGAGTGATGGCAAACCGGTTGACAAGACGGGACGGCTGGATACGGCAGCACAGATGTTTTCTCACAATGGATTTACTTATGTGATGTACGAAAACAGCGATGTGGCAATTACGGAAGATATGTCCGAGGAGGAAATCCTGCAGCACCTGGCATTAAAAGTTGCAAGATATGATGAAGAAAGTCAAACTTTCGATAAGGTTGTTACATTGCGAAAAGCAGGAAAAAATTGGAGTTATAAATACCAGTTTGCATCAGACGGAACAGATTTGTATGCCGTTTGGGGTGAAAATTCTTCTGGTGATGCATTGTTAGAAGAAGGCAAGACGAAGATTTATCGAAGTAAACTGACTGAGGATGGTTGGTCTGCTCCGGAAGAATTATACCGTACCAATGATACAATCAGTGACTTTGCGTATGGTTATATTGGAGACGAATTTTCACTGGCTATGGTTCATGGGGAGACCCTTTTGGTAAATGGTGAAACAATCGCAACTGCGGATACCGGAATGCAGGCAGTAAAATGCATCGATGGAAAGATTTACTTTATTCAGGACGGAACGCTTATGCGCTATGACGGTGGGGAGCCACAAGACTTGCGAATCGCATGTGGTTCATCCTACGACGTGTATGAAGATGCCGTTTACTGGATTGTGCAGGATAACTTTAATAGCGAAATTTATAAACAAAAGATAGGAGAGGAATCCATTGCTGCTGCACTTACCGAAGATGGGGGCTATGTCAGTGGTTTTGCACTGTTAGAAAATAGTGAAGAACCGGGAGTTGTTTATACGGAGCAGGAAGTGGATACTTCAAAAGAAAATCCATATGGTGCGACGGTATTAAAATATAAATATGAGACCAAACGGAGTCAGGCGGAGGTTACCAATATTGCTTATGATGTTCTAAGTTTTGGTACGGATAAAGAAAATCCGATTTTGATTACTGTATCAAACACCGGTACAACCGATTTGAACCATGTGAAAATTACAGTAAAAGATGCTTCCGGAAATGTGTTGTATGAGGGGCCGTTCGTAGACAAACTAGCTGCTGGTATGCAGAGTGAGCAGGAGATATTGATTTCTGTTCCGGCAGACTTTACTACTTCGGATATCACGGTTTCCGTTACATCGGATGAAACATTTGAACAGCAGTTGACAGCGAAACAAACGATTGAAACGACAACAAGTGATCTTGCTGTCACGGCGAAAAATAAGGATTTAATAACAGTAACCAATAATGGTGGCAACGAGGCAGAAAATGTATCTTTTGTTGTTAAAGATGGCGGGGAAAACGGTAATGTAATACATACAGAAACATTGGAAACATTATCATCAGGACAATCGAAAGATATTTCACTTGTGGAGATATGGAACAAAGCTACAAGAAATGACATATCCGGAACGAAGATATTGTATTTGGAAGTAGAACAGGAAGAAACGGAATATGAGCTTTGGAATAATAGCATTGTGCTGGAAAAGGAAGTGGCACCTGATACCACACCAACGCCAACCATATCACCAACGCCAACACCGACGGCCAAGCCAACACCGATAGTAACGCCAACTGCTGTGCCAACGAAACAACCGACGGCGACGCCAACGGTCAAGCCGACTGTTGTCCCAACTGTAATTCCAACTTTAAAGCCGACCATAGCACCAACGGTAACACCTTCGGTTACGCCGGATAACTCGGATAAGATATCAGGTAAGAAAACATTATCAAAGGTTATTTTGCGAGTGCCAAAGAATAAAAAAGGCAGAAAACTTGTTGTTCGCTGGAATGCGGTTAAAGATGCCAAAGGCTACCAGCTTCAGTATGCCCTAAACAAAAAGTTCAAAAAGAAAAAGAGCGTACAGACAAAGAAAACCAAGTACACCATTAAGAAACTGAAAAAGAAGAAAACGTATTACATTCGTGTTCGTGCCTATAAAATGAATGGCAAGAAAAAAGTGTACGGAAAGTGGAGTACGGTGAAAAAGGTAAAGATAAAGAAGTAATGTAAGACGGGTTTTGAAAAAAACTTTGAGCGTAGAACGCCCCTCCTATTGGGGGTGTCGTTTTACGCTCTTTTTATATGCTGGAATTTGGCTTGTTTGGCACGATTTGGTCCTCTTTTTAAGGGGCGTAAGTCGCTTGACGATTGTAAGTAAATATATTGACTTTGTAATGCAACTGTGCTAGTATATATACAAACAAGGGTGGGGCGCAGATGTTCTCCTTGTAGTGATAGAAATAAAAGAATTTAGGTAATTAAGGAGGATACTGTTTGGGAGCAAAAGATTTAGCAGAAAAAAATTTATTACAGTACAAAGACGTATTTTCAGACATTGTAAATGTAAACTTATTTGGTGGCAGATGTTATGTGTCAGCAGAGGAGTTGTCGCGAGAACCCGGCGAGTTGATTACGAAAGCCGTCTCTGATGATAAACTTCGGCAGTTACAGATGGATGTGCCGATGAAGTGTAAGAAGAACAATAGAAGTTTTTTCTTATGTCTGGAAAATCAGAGTGACAAAAACAACGTTATGCCGGTGCGCGATATGGGATACCAGCACGCCAAATATATGGAGCAGATCAAGGAAGCGAAGGAAATTAATCGGAAAACCGGAAATTATCCAAACCCGATGACAAAGGAACTTAACGATTCACAGAAATTAAGCCCGGTTATCACTCTGGTTTTGAATTACAGTCAGAATGAATGGGGAAAGCCAAGATGTCTGAATGATATGCTGGAATTTCCGGAGGATATTGGTGAGGAACTTACAAAATGGATTCCTGAGCATCCCATTTGTATTATTAACCTAGCAAGCCAGCCGGAAACGACAATCCGCCAGTATCAATCAGATTTCAAATACATAGTCCGTTATCTGTCCTGCGGAGATGACAGAAGAAAACTGGATGAATATTTCCAAACAACGGAGTTTCAATTAGACCATCCAGAAGCGTTTTTAGACTGGCTGGCGGCAGTGACAAATGACAGGAGATATCGGAAAGCAAAGGAATTAATTGAGACAACCGAAGGAAAAGGAGGAAAAATCAATATGTGTGTATTGTTAGATATGTATGAGGAACGAGGAATAGAGAAGGGAATTGCTCAGGGAGAAGCACGCGGAATAGAAAAAGGCATTGCCCAAGGTCTGGAGCAGGGAGAAGCACGTGGAATAGTGAAAGGCATTTCACAAGGGATCGAGGAAATTAACACATTATACCACTGCTTGTTAGCAGATAATCGAATGGAAGATATACAAAAAGCAATCATGGATACAGACTACC
>OKWJ01000181.1_pt1 | contig 92308 bp, 77 predicted proteins | sample 1607121 | NCBI WGS metagenome assembly OKWJ01 (sample SAMN04414080, study PRJEB24778) | human gut metagenome | material: faecal | host: Homo sapiens | reverse complement strand
TCTGTTCGTCAGACCAGAGATTTTCCATCCGACTTCCTTCAGATTCCACCTCACAATGGACACCCTTGTCTTTGGCTGTATCCTTCCAACTACTAGGGCGGATTAGGGACTTTCACCCATTAGAAACGTGCGCCGCAAGGCACACAATAAAAAAACTGCCGGCAAGACAATCTTGCCGGCAGAAAATGGTATCATTTTATTTTACTTTGTAATAATCAAAATCAACATATCCACCAGCTTCTTTTGTTGCATAATTTACAAGCCAGCTTCTTGTTCCCATAAATGTTGTCGCAGTATCAAATCCAAGTGAGAATGTTTCGCCTATGCTCTTCCAATTCTCTCCATCTAAACTATAGAAGAAGTTTGCTCTATCTGCTCTTGTCTTGCCTGTATTAAAGGCATACTCAATTTTAAGATATACTGGTGCGTTTCCTTCGATCTTTTCTTTAGAAACAGCATTTTCTTTTATCTTATCCTCTTTCTTCGCCTTTGCACCACTATTCGTATCACTATTGCAGCCCTGGAATACGTAACGGTTACCATTTTCATCGCATTTTACACCAACCATTCCATAGTGTGCACTGATTGCAGCAAGACCTGCATAATCACCCGGTTTCATATTTTCTGTCAAAACGCATGTCTCTGATGTAAAGTTAGGCCCTACCGTTCTTTGTGTCAGAGAGTTTCTTGCAAACCAGATATTCCCTGCTACCTTACCGTTTTTAATTCGATAATAACCAGGATTTTCTGTTACTGACCAGTTGGCGTCATCCGGATTATGGTTCCACTGCCATACTTTCTTTAGGCTGTCACCTTCCTTAAAATCCGGATAGGAGAAGTCATCATCACCAACAATGTAACTTTCCTTATCACTCTTATTCAACTGGATAGTAAGTGGATTCTTAACCTTCTGGCTTGTTCCAAGACAATTTACAAAGTTTCCTTTATCATCATAGTAACCCATCATCGGCCAGTCTGGATAATACTTGTTATTCTTTGTATCAACATAATCCCAGTTTACAGCAAGTATAGACGGAACACGACCAAGACCATCATGATCCTGGAAAAGGAATCCATACCAGTCACCATAGATCGTGTCCACAATACCACCCTGTGCGATACCGGTTCCATACTCATATGTAGAGCCTTCAAAGATCAATTGAGCTTCCCAGTCTGACGCCTTACTATCATACAATTTTTTACTTCTATAGCATACTTCTCTGCGGAACCAGCTTCCATAAGAACCAATGATCATAAGGTAATAGTAATCACCAATCTTATAAGCATGAGCACCTTCCCATAAAGACCACTTGAATCCGCCCAATGTGTTATTAAACAGCGCTCTTGAACCGCCTTCTTTTACAACTTCTCCAATTCCACCTTCTGCCGATGATTCTTTTAAAGAAATCTTCTGAATGTTATTTCCACTGTAGATAACATACATTCCGTCACCGTCAAAGATCAATGCCGGGTCATGGAAACTTGTCTGTATGTAATATGCTTTCCACGTACCATTCTCGATATCCGGTGTCGTGTAACAATAAAAACCATCATTGTTAACATTGTAGATTACATAGAAAAGTTTTGTTTTTTCATTGTATTTTAAGGATGCTGCCCAGGAACCATTCTTATATGTCTGCTGTCCGTTCTCAAGATTAAATAAATCCCTGTCCGGGAAACGGTTACATGCATAGTTTACAATTTCCCAATGAACAAGATCTGTCGACTTCATAACAGGGACACCAGGAACAAGGTTCATCGTTGTACTTACCATGTAGTAGTTCTGACCAACACGAATTATATCCAGATCCGGCACATCGGATGCAATACCCGGATAGTCCGCTACAGTAAGATTGTTCTTATCTAATTCCGGCATACCAGGCGCCAATGTTGGACGTGGTGCAGGAGATCTCGTTACGATCGGTGTTGGTGCTGCCGGCTCCGTTGCGCCTGCTGTCGGCTCAACCGGTGCTGTTGCAGACAGTGTCGCTGTAGGTGTTGCCTTGTTTACCGTTTCCGGTGTTGGCGTTGCTACATTCTTCTTTTTCATGCCAGTTACCGTAACTTTAACCTTTCCCAATGTTCTTTTCTTCTTTTTACCTTTTTTCTTTTTACCTTTTTTCAAAACTTCTTTTACTGTTATAGTCGCTTTTCCGGCTTTTATTCCGGTAACCTTCCCTTTTGATGTTACTTTTGCCACTTGTTTGTTACTGCTGGCAAAAGAATAAGAATGTTTCTTAGTTTTATTCTTGATCAATATACTCTTTTTCTTTCCAACCTTAACAGAAATCTTCTTGGTCTTAAGAGAAGCCTTAGCCTTTGCTTCTACATCACTTCCGGCGCTGGATAGTGTTGTGATACAAAGAGCCGAAACCATAAGGCCTGCGATTACTTTTCTACTTGCTATTTGCATAATTACCTCCTTCTAAATTGATTAAAATAATATTTTAATTATAGCCCTATCTGTAAGATTATTCTATGATATATTTGGTACTTAAATTGAATTTTCTAGTATCTGTTTTCCTTTATAACAAAAAAAATCCACAGGTAACATTCCTGGGATTGAAGAACTTCCGTCCTTCGCCTTTGCTTCTTCTGTTACCTCTTTTCAGTACCTTGTTGACTCCTTTTCAACAAGCAAAGCGTTATGCTGCAGAGTTGCCATATTCATCAAGACCGAGATGGATTGTTCACTTCATCGATGGAACTTTCTCGACCATTCTAAAATCTTATCTTCGAACAATTCCCTTTTCTAACGCTTTTTGAATATCCTGATCGGAAATTACAGAATACACTTTCATACCATATTTTTCTTCTAACAGATGTCTTCCAATTCCACCAGGCATATCATCGCGAGCGAATACTGTTACTAACGCCACAACATTAATATCTACGCATTTTTTTGTTTCCTCAATCCACCTATCTACACTTTGTCCTGTAGACACACCATCGTCCACAATAACTACACGCTCCCCCGCTTGCAATGTGTGACCACATATCATTCGCCCTCTGCTATCAGGATTCTGTCTTGCATGACAATAATTTATGGTTTTTCCATATTTGTTATACAAAACACTTGCCGCCATTGCCGAAAAAGAAATCCCATGATATGCCATTCCAGTTAATACGTCAAATTCAAGATAATTTTCGCATATGCAATCTGCCAATACTTCTCCGATTTTACTTATCTGAGCATTGGTAGAGAAATTTTCTGTATTGATAAAATATCCACCGCTCTCTTGAAATATCAGGATTTGATTATCTGCCATAAATCGCACAAATTTCTCTTTGTTTGTCAATGCATCCAACTTATACCCAAACAACTCATCTATTGTTACGCCAAAATATTGTGCCAACAATGGAATCAGAGAAATATCCGGTTGTGCTACTTCATTTTCATACTTTGAAACTGCTTGGTACGAAACTCCCAATTCCCGTGCCACCTCTTCCTGTGTTACGCCTTTTGCTTTTCGCAATGTTTTGATTGTATTTCCAATTGAAATCATAGTTTGTTCCTCCTTAATTGCATGGATTAAAGAGCTCTTTATGATTTCATTATAAAAAAAGTGAAAGATGAAAACAATAACCTAATTTTCTTGATTTTCTCAACTAGAAGTTGAATTCTTGCTGTTTTTGTTACCATAATAAGCATCACCTTTCAACAGTTTCAATCAGACACCCCCAGTTCTGATTCAAGTTCATCAGCAGATATTGTACCGTTATCACGAATAGAAATTTCTGCTTCATTCAGTTTAGTCATTAATTGATATAAAAGCTTTTATTTGTCTAGTTTTTCTATTTTCTCCAGCCCACTAAAAACATTTCTTAACTCAGTTATTTTTTTCATGGCTTCATCCAGTGGAAGTTCTCTTCCAGCCTCCATGTCCGCAATACCATAATTTAATTCACTTTTCAGCTTATTGTCTTTATCAAAATTGTCTTGCAGCCGTTTACTTGTTTTATTTTTCATACAGCACACCACTTTCTAAAATTATCCATTGTCACACATAATAATTCTCTTTTATGTGAAATTATATGTTCCATCAAAAAACACTTGATATATTTTCATACTAGTGATATTATAACTACATAGCAAGGCACCCATTCCAAAATGGATGCTCCAAGTTTATAGCAATATTGCCCTTACGGACACCGCACATCCTGTGGTTCAGACAGGATAGGCATTTTTATTTTCGCTTTGTCTTTCTCTTGTTGAGAAAGGCAAAGCAACGCTATAACAAGACTACCAAAGGCACATAACAATGTTAATATAACGATGAAAATCGAAATGTTTTCAAAAGCTATCATAAGCGCCACCGTCTTCACTTTGCTACGGTCCGTGCTATGTATTCCAGCAAGCCAGTGTACATAAACTTAGGAGTCTACCACCCTGTCATGGATACTTTTTGTAAATATATAATAGCACATGTCGTCCCAAACAACAATCATTGAATAAATTCTTTTATTCCCTGTTACTACATATCTTATTTTCAAAACCATACTGTTTTTTAATTCAAATACCAAGCTATACTGTTACTATTGACAGTATTCGTTGTAATATAGCAGACAAAATTGATAAATCAATTTTTGCAGATTAGGAAATGAATGTTTTTGCGAAAATCCCTATACGTCCGATGAGATAAAAAATTTCTGGAACCAGTTATAGAAACTGCAATAATGCACCCATACAACGCTAATCTTATTTCCAAGCCAAAAACGTTGCATTCCTTCTTAAACTTTCTCGCCAAAATGCAACGTTAAAGCCCTAGCATATCGAAAAGAGTTGTTTAGACACATTGATTTACCACAAAAGAGCTGTAAAACAGGCTAAAATTGCAACCTCTTTTAAACAATTTGGTAAAAAGCGTTGTTTTGCAAAAAACTCATTCCCTTACGCCAACAGCGAAACAAAAACATCTCCCCTAACACACTCCTCTTTTACTGATTTCATATTTACGTTATTTAATTACGTTATTTTACACTGCTTTATTTTACAATACCAAGTATAATATTACTTATGAATTTACCTAAGAAAGGGGTTTGACAATGAATGTATTAGACCGTATCGTGGAATTACGGCTGGAGCGTGGCTGGACCGAATATCAATTATCCCAGCAGTCCGGCATCACACAATCAACGATTTCAGCCTGGTATCGTAAAAACACATTGCCGTCCATTCCCTCTTTGCAAAAAATATGCAATGCATTTAATATTTCGATGTCTGAATTTTTTATGGAGGAAGACACCACTTCTGTTCATTTGAACGAAACGAGGTTTCGCTTACTCCGCTATGCAGAACGCTTAAATGGTACACAGTTAAGTTCTATGCTTAAATTTCTGGAATCCCTTTGACTTATGTGATATTATAGATTATATGGAATCATAAAAAAAGAAAGAGAGGTACTTTTATGCCATTTATTGACTCTAAAATTACCGTATCGCTCACCCCGGAAAAAGAGGAATCTATCAAAGCAAAACTTGGTGAAGCTATCCAAATTTTAAACAAATCGGAAACGTATCTGATGGTTGGATTTGAGGATAATTACGATTTGTACATGGGCGGTTCAAAATTGGACAAGGGAGCATATGTTTCTGTCAGTCTGTTTGGCCAGGCATCACCGTCTGCCTATTCAGAAATGACAAAAGTTATTTGCGACATTTTAAGCGAAGAGCTTTCCATCCCGGGAAACCAGGTTTATGTCACTTACCACGGTGTGAACGACTGGGGTTGGAACGGCAGCAATTTTTAATTTAATGACAAACTTTAAAAAGCAGAGAATTCCATTTTGTGAACTCTCTGCTTTTTCTTTTAACCGTATTTGTTGGCAAGTAATTTGATGTACTTTTTCTTTCTCGTACGAGGAATTTTTATTTTCGCCGCCGGATAAATTCCAATAAACGCTTTTTTCCCAATAACTTTCAGTTTTTTTGTTTTTATGTCTATGTACCTCAACTGCTTTGTACCGTAGAACGCCATTTTACCGATTGACTTTATGTTCGTGCCAATTAGAGCACGGCGAATTTTTCTGTTTTTGTAAAAAGCACGATCATCAATCGCTGCGACATCAAATCGGATTCCTTTGTAAACAACCTTCTTTGGAATTACCAGTTTCTTTACCGTACCTTTTACCCCTTTGACGGTTACGCTTCCTTTTCTGTCATTTACCTTTATGACCCGGTAGCGGATTTTCTTCACAACAAACACCTTGCCTGCTTTCACCACCGAGGCTTGTTTCGGTGCTGCCGCCACGGTAGGAATTTGCGTCTGTCCCGGCGTTTTTTCCGGTTCTTCTGTAATAACCCGAATCGGCACCTGCGTTGGCGTTAACGTCGGCGTCGCCGTTGGCTTGCGCGTTGGGGTTGCCGTTGGCTTGCGTGTTGGCGTTGGCGTTGGTTTTTGCGTTGGGGTTGCCGTTGGCTTACGCGTCGGGGTCGCTGTTGGCGTCGGCGTTGGCGTTGCTGTAGACGGAGTTACAAAATCTGGAAATGCCGTTGGAATTGCTGTTGGGGTTGCTGTTGGGGTTGGTTTTATAACTTCCCCCTGACGACATAGCCCTAACCTTGTATCTGTAATAACTAAATCCTCGTTAAAATTCCACTTTACATCTGTATACTCACCATTAGCATAAACATACTACTCCACTTGAATATTATCACTTTTATAAGGCTGATAATCTGCCAGTTTTTCTTTATAGTTGCAGTACTTTTGCTGACTTGTATTTGGATCATTCTTATTCCAATACTGAATTTTCAACACCTTATTTTTTTCGTTTAAAAATTGAGGATACTCATCCTGCATCAAAATCATACCATAAATATCCTTGTTTTCATTACAGAACTTGCCATTCGTAAAATATTCCCTTGGTCTCGCGGCATTTGTAAAATAATTTTTCGTACTGCCGACCCCATTCAAGTCACAACCGGTATCCTGCCATTCTTTTTCCTCATAACATTCTTTTGGATAATATACCTTTACGTCGGAACAATTATAATCTGTGGTTGGAAAACATCCAAACAATATTCCTCCCTGATTTGTCCCTTCCAATTTACAAGCGGTATATGAAGCATCTCCCCAACTATTAACGTACTGTGTTTTACCAATTAAGCCTCCTATACACTGCTTTCCAAATACCGTTCCCAAACTATAACAAGCACTTATTTTGTTGCAGGTATTTACAGTCGCAGCAATGCCACCTACTGTATAATTACCACTTAGCTCTCCTTGAAATGAACATTGCTCTATCAAACTACTATTATTGCAGTACCCAATTACACCTCCAACTGTATCACCACCAGAAACCTTGCACTGATTCACATTTACTCCTACAATAGAATTAATCTGATTCCCATATCCAACAATACCACCTGCATACTCTCCATCTGCATCGCATCCAACAACAGACTGCAGCACATTACAGTCAAAAACACATATTTGTTCTAAACTTTCACCTACAATCGCTCCTACTCTACTACCGCCTTTTATGTATGCATTTTTTATTGTTAAATTCTTTATGCTCGATTCATAACCACAATATTCTGCTTCTCCAAATAATCCCTGTGCATCCTCTTTTGTATCAATATATAAACCATATATTGTATGTCCATTTCCATTGAACGATGCTGTAAAAGGTGATTTTTTATTACCAATTGGTGTCCACTTATTTTTAGGCGGCTCTTTATCCCATGACAAATAGTTCTCCCAGTCCTCATTGAGATAAATATCGTTCATCAACTTAAACTCAACGTACCCGGATTTTATGTATTGTTGAATTTCTTCATCCTGCGATCGCAAAAGACTATTTATTCCAGCCAATTGACTTGCCGTATATATTTTGCACTCGACCCCAATCAAAGCCTCACTACGCGTATTAAAAAAATCTGTTTCCTCTGTTCCATCCCATATAACAGGATTTTCCTTCACTGTTAATTCCGCTGAACGGTTATAATTACTTTTCGCACTATATCTGCTCTTTTTCGTTACGTCTTTCCCTTTCAATTCTTTATGCACACTACCTAATAGTTTCTTCACCTTTGCATTTTTCATAGAAGTAATCTCAAAAGGATACAGTGAAATATCCTCTGCTATCCAGTCATTTTGAAAATCCCATACAACATACTTTTGTAAGGACTTATCATATGTGGCCCATCGTATTATCTTCCCCTCTGTAATATACGGCTGAAGATTGTCTATCTTATCTCCACTATTATAATATCTCTGCGTAAACATAGCTGATTTATCATCATAAAAAGAAGCTTGATAAACCTTATTCTTAGCATTTACAAAAGACGGATACTTATCTTTCCCAAGACTAACTCCATAATACTCCGAATTGTTATAACAAAACTCTCCTCCGCATAAATACTCTTCACTTACGCCGGAACCCTCCAATTGATTCCAACGATACTCGCTGCTAAATTCGTCACAGCCAACATCACACAACCCCTGATTAATCGAATTTTTCTTTAAATAGACTGCATCCTGCACACTAGATGGCTTCTTTTTGTATTGTCCATAAATAGTTCCGGTTCCCGACAGACCACTTACTTCCATCACCGTATAACAGCCTTGACTAATCGCATTATCAGACACAAAACTCCCAATCAGGCCTCCTACATATTTCTCACCTGAAACTTTACCCTGTGAATATGAATAATGAGGACCATATCTCGTCTTTATGAAACCAGCCACCCCTCCAACATAATCTGCTCCAGATACATTTCCTTTTACATAACAATTTTGAACCCCACCATGATTTTCCAAAATTTCCCCAACAATTCCACCTACATAGTTTTCCCCATTTATTTTTCCCTGGACATGACACCTTTCTATGCAACATGAAAAATAACTAGATCCAGCCAAGCCCCCCACACGATCCCCTTCTCCTATCACAATACTATCCTCAACACTGCAGCCAGCAATATCCACCCGATAAGCGCACCCAACAAAACCTCCCACATAGCTTGCTCCTCTGATGTAAGAATTTTTTATATGCCAATCCTTAATTGCTTGTTCATCATAGTCGGAATTGGTTTCAACTCTTCCAAAGAGTCCCTGTACATTTTCTTGCATGTTAATATAAATTCCATATACGCAATGATTATTTCCATCTATGGTACCTCGGAATACATGCTGATATGAACCAATTGGAGTCCACTGATTGTCTGGTGCAAGATTTCCCCATGAATCATAATTTCCCCAATCCCGATTTAAATAAATATCTGCTGTAATTGTAATTTTTTTCCCATACATTGTCTCCCCACGGTTCACTAATTGTGCCAATCCTGCCAATTGACTTGCATTCGAAATTCTAAAAGATTTTGCTTCCCGATCATACCAGCTCGTATTGACAGAGCCATCCCACACCTCTACCGTCGCAGCCTTTGCCGTCATCTTTTTTTGTGACGCATTTTCCCCATACCACACATACGGTCTTATTACACTAATAATCATCACAAAAACAAGTACCAGGCTGACTCTTTGCTTGTCCATTTCTTTCTCTCCTCTTAATCCGTAACAATCTGAATTTTCTTTGGCTTCTTTGTCGCTACAGGTTCCGGTTTTTTTGTCGGTATAGAAGCCAACGACACTTTCTTTTCTCCCCGGCTCACCGTCAGGTGAATTACTGTGCCTTCTTTCACTTTAACATTCTTTTTCCTACTTTGTTTTATTATACTATTTTTGCGGCTTTTTGAAAATTGTTTTTTCACTGTATATTTCAGCCCTTTTGCACTCAAAACCGCTTTAGCCTCCGCAAGTGTCTTACCGGTTACATTTGGCACACGTACATGTTTGACGCCGAGGCTTATGTGAAGTACGACCTCTTTCTTATCGCCCGATGTGTACTGCTGCCCCGGCTTGATGCTCTGCTTATAAACAGTCTCCTTTTTCTTCTCACTGTAGCCACGCTCAATGATAACAACAATATTTGCATCCATTGTCCGAACCGCCGCTATCGCATCAGAAGTTTCTTTTCCGACAACATCCGGCATAGTAACAAGAGTCTGTGTCGGACTTGGTGTAACCGCTTTCGTTGCCAAAGGCGTTTTTTTCGCCATGGCCGCTTTTTCTTTTTGCGTACCGGAAAGTATTGTTTTTCCCGCAACCACCACCACAAGAATAAGTGCAAAAATTGCGCACCCCAAATAGAGACGCTTCTTCTTCCACTGCGGAAGAATCTTTCGTCCCTCTTTTTCCCTGTCAAAATAAACGGTCCGCTCGATTGGCTTTGCGCCTTCCGATATCGGAATTTCTTTTTTCAGTGCCTCGCAAAAAGACTGCATATCAGCATATCGATCATCCGGATTTAATGCCATTGCCTCTTCTAACACATCCGCTAAAGACGCCTTTATCTGCTGCATGCCAGCCTGCATTTTCTGATTTGCCGCCTCTGCCTCACGCTCAAGTGCTGACACCGGTGCTTTGCCGGTCAGCATAAAGTACATCGTCGCCGCCAGCGAGTAAATATCCGTCCACGGTCCCTGTTTTCCATTTCGCGAATACTGCTCTTTCGGTGTGTACTGCTGCCGCACAACAACCGTCATGCTCTTATTGTTGCCCTGTGCATCTAACACCGTTCGGCGTGCAGAGCCAAAATCAACTAATTTTGCCACACCATCCGGACGCAGAATAATATTGTCCGGACTAATATCCCTGTGAATCATCCCCTTTTCATGGAGTTTCTGCAAATCATTCATCAAAGGTTCTACAACAAGAATCATTTCTTCCGGCGTAAATATCCCCTGACGCTCCACTCGCTGCTGCACCGTAATTCCCGGCACATACTCCATCACAATATAGGCTGTTTTATTTTCCTCCAAATAATCATAAACTTGTATTACACTGTCACAAGACGACGCCTTTTCAAGCGTTTTCCCCTCTTTCTTAAAACGCTCTAAACCGGACTGAAAAAACTTTCCATCTTTTCCATCAAAACAGATCACATCCTGCGAACGTCCGGACGTTGTATCGCGTGACGCGATGCGTGCCGGAAAATATTCTTTCACAGCCACCGGTCTTTTCTGCCTCGTATCATATCCCACATAAGTAATACCAAAGCCACCCTCACCTAACTCTCTTCCCACAAGATAGCGGTCCAAAAGTCTTGTTCCTGCACGCAAATACCGCGGACTCTTCACCTTAATCGGGTCAAATCCGCAAAATGGGCAAACGGAATCATAGAGCGAAATTTCACGCAGGCAGCCTAAACACATTTTTGTCTTCTTTCGCACAATCAGTCCCCTTTCCCAAATTTTTTATTAAATATACCGGAAAATATCGTACTCATCCCACTCAAGTTCTTCAAGAATGTGTTTTAGATAATCTCCAATACTTTCTTCCAAATAACCAAGCGCTTCTTTCTCTTCTGTTGCTGCATATTCATTTCCATTCCAATATTTATTTAAAATCTCCTTGCATTTTTTCTGAAGCACCGGATTTTGTTTGTAGTGCTGTAAAATAATTGCACTTTCCACCGAATACGCCGGGTTAATCAGATACGCACTTTCCACTGCATACATAATGACGCACTCTACATTATCTTTCGCGCACATTGGTCGCATATACGCCAAAGAAAGCATATAATTAATCTGCTCTAAAGACATGTTCAAATTCACGCCAAGCAGAATCAATTTCATACGGCTTGGGCACTCGCCTCTAAGTCTAAGCGCTGACATCATCTTCTCATAGGAAAAATTCAGTGAATTTGTCTGTACAAAATGATGTATATTCTCATCTTTTGCCTCAATAAACATCTTCAAAAATTTCTCCAGATTCTGATATGACTCCTCGTAAGACTTTCGATTTTCACAAACAAAAGTTTCAAATTCCTCTTTGCTTTCTTTTGTCATCAATCCCTCTTCGATTTCATGCGTATTTCTGGATTCCGTCACGACACCGGTGTACTCCCGCATCCGCGCCAAAAGCTGCTCTTTTAACTGCCTGTAAAACTCATACGCATCGCCATCTTTGGGATAATGATGGATAACAAAGATACAAACCGCATCTTCCATATTTTTCCCATAAAGACGCGGGTATTTGCCATACCGCATCAAAAGGTCATTAAACTCATCCAATGTAAGCCGAAATCCAAGTCCAATTTTAATAAAAGTCTCCCGGTTTTGCGGCATCGCACCCTCACGGCACCATTTCTTCACCGTATTGCGGCTGCAATGGCACGTCTTTGCAAGCTGCACATAATTCAGATGATTTTTTTCAACCATGTAGTTAATATAATTTTTCCACACGTAATAATAATTACTATTTCGGCTTAAAATCTCCTGAAGTTCAGCAAGGCTCTCGCACTTACTGACTTCTTCATTTACATCAAAAGTATTTCTTCTGTTCTCCATTTTACACTTTCTCTTACTTCATTTCAACATATAAATCAACTTCACCAAAACTGATTACGTCCCCATTTCTAAGGGCAACGTCCTCAATCACTTTAAGATTGTTGTGATACGTCGGATTGGTTCCGTCTAAATCCATCAGATACACTTTGCCACACTCGGTATACAGCCGTCACTGCCGCGCAGACACCGTCGGCTCATCTACCAGTGCCACATCACATAAATCCGGTGCACGGCCAACGACCATGCACCCCTCTAAATCATATTCATACACACAGGATTTGTTATGCGCATTCGTCAGTCGAATATGGGGCATAAACAACTCCTCATTTTCTTCTTTTTTGTTCTTTCTTCTCACAAGCCATTTCCTTATGTTTCTCATTGTTGTTCCTTTATGTTACTTTGTTATTATAGCATAATTTACTAAAAATTTGTATTGCAACAACGACGTTGCATAACATAAACTTTAACTTTTTTATTATTTTACCATATTTGTGATTCTGTTTTTTCCGTAATCTGACCACCCCCCGCTTTTTTCACTTTTCAAAAATTTTCAGCGCAATACGCCCCTCTTTACCATCAAGTCGTTTTGCGCCTCTCTTTTCTTACGTTTTTTTGGCTTTTACACCATTTTTAGTTCCTTTGCAAGCGGGCGTAAGTCGCTTTACGATTGTAATGAAATATATTGACTTTTTCTTCATTGCGTGCTAGTATATTTACAAACAAGGGTGGGAGCAAAACCGTTCTCCTTGTTATTTCTATTTAATAAAAGGAGGCATGCTATTGGGAAATAAAGATTTAGCAGAAAAGAACTTATTACAATACAAAGATGTTTTTTCCGACATCGTTAATGTAAACTTATTCGGAGGCAGACATTATATATCTGCGAACGAATTATCACGAGAACCCGGTGAACTGATTACCAAGTCCTCTTCTGACAACAAACTAAAACAACTGCAGATGGATGTACCGATGAAGTGTAACAAAAAATATAACACCCGCTTCTTTGTCTGTCTGGAAAACCAAAGCGACATCAATAACATTATGCCTGTCCGCGACATGGGATATCAACATGCAAAATATATGGAGCAGGTCCGGACAATCAAACAGGCAAATCGACAGCAGCAGGCTTATCCATCTCCTATTACCAAGGAGATTCATGATACTCAAAAGCTGGATCCGGTTATTACGCTTGTTTTGAATTACAGTCAGAAAGAATGGAAAAAGCCTAAGCAGTTACAGGATGTGCTTAATATCCCAAAAGATATAAAAAATATGTTACTAAAACATATTCCATCCTATGCTATCGATGTTATCAATCTTGCCAATCAATCCGAGTCCACGATGCAGATGTATCACTCCGACTTTAAATATATTGTCCGATATCTGTCATGCAAAAATGACAAAGAAAAATTAGAATCTTTTTTCCGCACAACGGATTTTGAACTCGACCATCCGGAAGCCTTTTTAGACTGGCTGGCTGCTGTCGCAAATGACGAACGTTACATAAAAGCAAAGCAGTTAATCGATAAACAAAATGAAAAAGGAGGGCATATCAATATGTGTGTACTTTTAGATATGTATGAGGAACGCGGTGAAAAACGCGGTATTGCTATTGGTGAGGAACGCGGTATCACTATCGGTGAAGAACGCGGCATCGCTATCGGTGAAGAACGCGGCGAAGCTCGCGGCATCTATGAAATTAACACCCTAAATCTCCATTTACTAGACGACAACCGCTTGGAAGATATGCAGCGTGCCATGGTAGATACTGACTATCAAAAAGAACTTATGAAAGAATACGGCATTGGCGTATAGTAAAGGAGGCTTGCTATTGGGAAGTAAAGATTTAGCTGAAAAGAACTTATTACAATACAAAGATGTTTTTTCCGACATCGTTAATGTAAATTTATTCGGAGGCAGACATTATATATCTGCGAACGAATTATCACGAGAACCCGGTGAACTGATTACCAAGTCCTCTTCTGACAACAAACTAAAACAACTGCAGATGGATGTACCGATGAAGTGTAACAAAAAATATAACACCCGCTTCTTTGTCTGTCTGGAAAACCAAAGCGACATCAATAACATTATGCCTGTCCGCGACATGGGATATCAACATGCAAAATATATGGAGCAGGTCCGGACAATCAAACAGGCAAATCGACAGCAGCAGGCTTATCCATCTCCTATTACCAAGGAGATTCATGATACTCAAAAGCTGGATCCGGTTATTACGCTTGTTTTGAATTACAGTCAGAAAGAGTGGAAAAAGCCTAAGCAGTTACAGGATGTACTTAACATCCCCGACGATATGCGTGAGGAATTTGAGAAGTGGATTTCACCCCATTCAATTGGTATTATCAACTTAGCCAATCAATCCGAGTCCACGATGCAGATGTATCACTCCGACTTTAAATACATTGTCCGATATTTGTCATGCAAAAATGACAAAGAAAAATTAGAATCTTTTTTCCGCACGACAGATTTTAAACTCGACCATCCGGAAGCCTTTTTAGACTGGCTGGCCGCCGTCGCAAATGACGACCGTTACATAAAAGCAAAGCAATTAATCGATAAACAAAACGAAAAAGGAGGGCATATCAACATGTGTGTACTTTTAGATATGTATGAAGAACGTGGCGAAACTCGCGGTATTGCTATCGGTGAAGAGCGCGGCGAAGCTCGCGGCATCCATGAAATTAACACCTTAAATCTCCGTTTACTAGACGACAATCGTTTGGAAGACATGCAGCGTGCCATGGTAGATACTGACTATCAAAAAGAACTTATGAGAGAATACGACATTGGAAAATAAACAATAAAATAGGATGCCCGAGCAAATAAAGCTTGCCCCTGACATCCTTACATAACACAAGATATTCTATTTATGTATCTTACTTTCCAAGCAATTCTTCGACAAACTGGTTGTAATCCTGCATCGTAGTACAGTTTGGTGCGTAGTCACTGAGCAGACGTTTTTTCAGCTGCGCTTCTTTTGTTTTGACGCACTCACGAATTGCAGTTGGGAACAATTTAGTGCCAAGCTGTGTGGCAACTTCCTCGATTTCCTGACGTACATCTTTTTCCAAATTGGAGCGGCCGGCATACTTCACAAGCAAAAGACCGGCAATCTGCAAATTGCGATTCTGACGCTTTTGAACAGCATGAATTGTATCACTGAGTTTTGTTAGTCCCTGCAGTGCAAAGGCATCCGCCGTGACCGGGATAATCACTTCATCCGCAGCAATCAAACAGTTGTACAATACAATATCAAGAGATGGGGCTGTGTCAATTACGATGTAATCATAGCCGTCTAACATTTCAAGTGCATCCTGCAAACGGTACATTCCTTCCACATTTCCATCTAAAAGTTTTCCGGCCTTGGCAAGCAGTGGGTCCGAAGCTACAATATCTCCGTTCTCCATATGCTGAACCGCCTCATCAAGCGGCACCGGGTCCTCATCAACCATGACATCATAAAGAGTTGCCGTATCCTCAATTGCTGCCTGATAGGTACTTGTGCTGTTTCCCTGCGGATCCGCATCAATTAATAAAGTTTTTCCTTTCTGATTCAAAATCCCTGCTAATGTTGTAGCGGTTGTCGTCTTACCAATACCGCCCTTCTGGTTTGCAATTACATAAACCGTTGCCATAATTTCCTTCCTTTCCGACATTCTTGTCCCACATCCTTCTAGAATGCAATCTGGCCTTCAATTTTCTGATTCACCACATAATAAACTGCTTGTTCTTCCGGTTTCACGTAAATATCAAGCTGTTCAATTTCCTCTTCTGCAACACCTTTTGTTAAAACATCATCGTGAATCAGTTCCAACAAATGCTTTGTCGAACGTTCACGTCCTTCGTACTGAATCACCATATTTTTCTTTGCACTGGCAAAACCGCCAATCTGTTTGTTTGCTCTTTCCACACTGCATCTCCGAGCCATACAATCACCTCCGTATTTTACTGTTCTTCCTCTTCTACTTTACTACATTTTATCATATGATTTACGGCAAATCCGAGTCCCATAAGAATCCAGAACAAAGGCGCCACACATACACTTGAATCATTTGCAAGACCAACCACCATGTAACCACTGGCACCACAAAAAATTGCCATTGCTGTTTTGTGAAGCCATGTCTTTTTCTCTGCGTTCATGCAATTTTTCCATGTTGCAATAACAAGCATCACATACAAAGCAATCAATGCCAGATAGGCAAACATACCGTCCTGCGTCCAAATCTGAAGATACATATTATGCGGTTTCGTAATAAGCTGTGCATTAAACTCAGAATTCACTTTTCCCACATAATCATTGTTCGGAAATTCATATACAAAATTATCCGCACCAACACCAATCAAGGCCGCTGATTTAAGCATTGGAAATGTACGTGACCAAATATAACCACGGCGGGTCGCAAAATCATAATTATTTTCAAAGCCAATCGAATCCACTTTTCTCAGCTTGTCCAAGCGTCCCTGCGGATTATAATACAAAAGTTTATTATCTTTTTTTACCAAATCCCACGTTTTTCCATCTGCACCAATTTCAAGACATGGAATCGTTGTTTTATCAACTTCAACAGCAGCTGCCGAAAATTTAATCTTTTCATATCCTTTTTCTGCAATCGTCACAACATTATTGTTTGTCACAGTTTCCAGTGTTTTTCCCTTTTTATCCTTTAAGGAAAAGGAACCGATACTGTCAGTCGAAGTAAACTCTCCTACAACCGTCTTTCCGCTGCCAGTCACAATTTCAAACGAATTTTTCTCTGTCTGAATGGACGAAATGGTATTCGTCGTTTTTTCTCCCTCGCTGCCCGTAAATCGGTTTAAAATGCCGGGTTTTGCAACGAGCACGCAGACCACCGCAGCAATACACACAACAACCGCTCCAACCGAAACAAGCAGATGCTTTTTCGCATAGGGAAGCAGAAAAATCAGTGCTGCAAAAACAGCTCCGGCAACACCAATCAGTCCGGTCAATGACTGTGAGCCATACAGCATAATCAACTGGCAAACGGTAGATATCAGAGCCAGTACACGAAATGTCATTTTCTTTGCCGTAAAAAGCAAAAGAATCGTAATCGGTAAAACAACCGCTACATATGAACCAACATAGTTCGGATTGTGAAGTGTAGAATATGCCATCCCCTTACCAAATGTCAATTTAATATTAAATCCACTTCTGCCAGCCAGTTCAGTCGTAACCAAAGGTCTTGCCCATGCACTCTGAATCCAGTCCAGGCCGAATGTTTGAAATGCACCAAGAATACTGACAACACAAGAACCGGCAGTCAGTCCGTTAAGAAGCCACTCCACTACCTCTTCTTTCTTCACGTAACCGTACACAAACATAAAACAAATTACATAAATAAGAAGGACAAACACGCCCTCAAACTGCTCATAACCACCTAGGAAAGCGTCCTCTGCATGCACCGCTCCCATCGCCGAAAACAATGAAAACAACGCAAACACCGATGCCGGAATCAACGGAAGCCACGCATTTTTATCAAACAATCTGCCATTTTCACCAGTACAAAGCCAATATGCCAAAATCACCGTAACAATAGCACCCAGTATCATCAGAAAATGTGATTTATAATACAAAAAGAAATCCGTCACCTGACCATTTGCCGATGACCATAATTGTTTACTCAATCCATTATCATAAATATGTGCATTGGTAATCAATGGAAGCACTGCCAGTATAAGCAAAATTGGCACAAAAAACTTTTTCCCATACTCTTTTTGCTGCTTTTGTTGTTTCATTTGCAATCTCCTTTATTCCTCAATAAATCTCTTGATTTTTTTCATCTTTTCTTTTGTCATGCGGTAACCATGCCAATAAGCCATTTCCAGTTTCCGCACATCACTTTCAAAACTGTTCAACAAATGGTTCGGCCGTAAAATCAACACTTTTCCTTCCTTCGCTAATGCCTCACATTCTTTCACCATAGCATTGTAGTGGTCCGGTCTTTCCATAATCACGCGCTTAATCTCCGGATATTTATGTCCTAGCATTCTGGCACCCATTTTATCATATTTGCCATAACGTTTCACAAAACCGCGCGGCTGCGTAAGCACAACAATTAATTTGTCACAACCGTCATCTAACGCTTTTTTAAACGGAATCGGGGCAACCAGCCCGCCATCGTAATACTTCTGCCCATCCAAATCAATCGCCGGGAAAAACATCGGCAGTGCACAGGTTGCACGAAGCATTGTAAATTTCTCATCCATATCCATTGCATTTTTATACTCAATCTGTCCGGTTTTTGCATTTGTCACACCAACCAGACAAGTTCCCTCATATGAACGAAAGGTGTCCCAATCAAATGGAATTAAGTGGTCCGGAATTTCTCCAAAAACAAAATCCAGTCCGAAAATACTTTTATTTTTTTTCCAGTTGCTGCGGCTCATATATCGCTTATCATTACGGTACTTCTGCATAATTTCCAGATTTCTCTGTGGCTGTTTAGAGATATACGAAACGCCATCCGCGATTCCAGCGGAAACACCAATACAGTAAGGCAGTAATATATTCTCTGACAACAGTGCATCCATCACACCGCAGCTAAAAATCGGTCGAAATGTCCCACCTTCAAAAACAATCCCTGTCATATGCATGCTCCTTTCACGCCATTTACCCTATTTTATCACAGATAACGAGACGCCGCAACCAAAGAGCGGCATGTCTCTCTATAAAATAAAAATAGCAAAAGAAGTTCCATTCGTTTATATCGAACAAACTTCTTTTGCCATCTTTAGACTATTTTATTATAACAGCCCTGCTTTTCAACAATCCATTTTCACATCTTACTCAGCGTTATTGTATTTCACACCTGTCATAAGTTTTTTGCCTTTAATCGCAAACAACTCAGAAACACTAACAACCTGATATCCTTTGTCTTTGCACTGCTCCAGAATTTCCGGAACTGCTTGTGCTGTTTTTTCATGAACGGAATGCATGTTAATGATACCGCCATCTTTTAAGTTGTTGATTACATTGTTTACCAAATCATCCTTCGTTGTTTTATCCTGATAATCCTGACTCCAAATCGAAACATCGATAAACGGTTTTTCGATTACCGCATACATCGCCTGACTGTAATCAACGTTTGGCGCACGGAACAAGAAATGTTTGTATCCGGTGATTTCAGAAAGAAGTGCATCTGTCTTAGCAATCTTCTCTTTAATTACTTCTGGTCCTACACTATTCAATCCATTGGAATCATAAGAATGGTTTGCTACCTCAAATCCAGCCTCTTTCGCTGCAAGAACTTCATTTTTGGAATCCTCATCATGCTCAATATGAGCACCGATGTAGAAGAATGTTGCATGAGCGCCTGCTGCTGTCAAAGCCCTCTGAATCTGCATACCATAATCAACAAATCCTGTATAACCTCCCGGGCCATCATCAAATGACAATGCAACAACCGGTTTTTTAGGGTCAATGTTTTTGTCAATCCAATTCTGATCAAGACCATCGTATTTGAACTCAGAAGATTCAAATTCCGGTGCTACTGTTGGTTTTGGTGTTGGTTTGCTTGCTCCTGCTGCCGGATAAGTAGCTCCTGCTCTGGCAACAAATACAATGCTTGTAATCTTAACGGATTCCAACGTTTCCGGCCAACCATAACTAGCATCCGCATCCATCGGCTGGATGTTCAATCCAACGGCAGGACCCGTTACTTTCTCATCAAATGCTACCGATACGGATGTAGCACCCGCTGCCATGTTATAATTAAATGCTACACCATCATCAAAACCTGTCAACTGATCTGTTGTACCTGCTACAGCAATTTTACCAGCTGTTAATTTGGAAGTGTCTTCACCTTCAAAAGTAAGTTCATAGCCAATTTTTACTTCCTTAAAATAAGCCAAATCAAAACGAGAATCCAACTGGCTGCTAAAATTAATCGTTGCCGGTGAAGAACTGAATTCGGTATCGCCAACTTTTGTCATATCAATTGTGATGTCTTTTACTGCCTCGCCCTGCTCCGGAGTAGCGGTTGGTGTCGGTACTACAGCGGTTGGTGTTGCGGTTGGTGTTGCTGTCGGTGCCGTACTTGGTTTATTTGTGTTTGGTGTAGTAGTAACTGCCGGTGCTTTTGTAACTGTCGGCTTCTTTGCCTTAACAGTAACTTTGCAGGTCAGTTTTTTCTTTCCAACCTTTGCTAATACGACTGCCTTTCCGGCTTTCTTACCTTTTACTACCACACTTGTTTTCTTTTTCTTCGAAAGACTAACAACCTTTTTACCTGACTTAATGGACCAAACTGCTTTCTTGCCATTTTTCAGCTTAATCGTCTTTTTCTGTCCCACCGAAATGCTTACTTTCTTTGTGCTAAGTTTCGGTGCCTTTTTCTTTGCTGCTGCCGGTGAAGATGGCATTGACACGCCAAGAAGCAATGCTGCCGTCATCACGTAACTCATTGTTTTACAAAACTGTTTTTTCAACCTTGTGTCCTCCAATCATTTTTTGTTTTTGAAACCGCCCCGTAAACAAACCCTGTTTCGTATACGATCCCTCTCTTTGAGATTATTGTAACACCAAGGTATAACTTTGTAAATATATTCCATGCAATATTATAATGTTTTACTTATAGTTATTTTCAATAAAAGTATAAAGTCACGCTTATACTTTTAGTTATCTTTATCAATTCGGAATAATGTTTTTAAGATATTCTGGTACTCTTTCTGCTTTTCTTCGTCCCCCAACTGCTTTAATTCCTGAATCGGCTCACGAATCAAGCGCTGCAAAGAAGCGTGAAGCACCTTTTTCAATAATTTCTGCTCTCTGTGATTCAGAGAAATTTTTCGATTTAAATATTCATAACTGTCCGTCTCAATCTGTGAACACCGTTTCTGCAATGTCTCAATCGTGCCATCCACACGGCTCAACAAAAGCCATTCCATCGTCTCCTGCACCTTTTCTTCAATCACCTGTTCACAGTCTGCCGCCAGTTTTTCCCGCTCATTCTGATTTTTTTCGGTAATTTTCTGCAGCGTATCCATATCAATCAACTGCAACCCCGGAACTTCTTGTAACCGGCTGTCAATATCTCTCGGTGATGCCAAATCCAAAAACTGCATTTGTGTGACGCCCGTCTCTTTCCATTTATCATACAAAACAACCAGATGCGGCGATGACGTTGCTGATACAACCGTTTCACACTGCTTCATCACATCATAACGCTCATGATAATCCACCACTGTCAAATTTTCATGCACCGCTAACAATTCTTTTGCGTGGGCAAGCGTCCGGCTGCACAGATAAATCTTTTTTGCTCCGTATTCAAACAAATACGTCAAAGCAAGTGCTGCTGTTTTCCCACTTCCAATCACAAGAATATTTTTGCCGCTAATGCCACCGGCACGGTGCAGCTCTTTCACCCCAATATAACTGACCGACAGCGGCTTTTCGCTAATGCGGTAATTCGTCTTAATCCACTTGGCACATGTCACCGCATCTCTGACAATGCGCTCCAGTTCTTTGCCGCTGTGGCCCATGGTCCTGGCAAAATCCATCGCCTCAACAACCTGCCCCAAAATCTGGTCTTCACCTACGACTAACGATTCCAAGCCTGCCGCCACGCGGAACAAATAAGAAACCGCCTCACTGCCCTCTTTTTTCCTACAGCAATCCCCAAACGAAACATTCGGGAAAATGTCCTGATAGCAGGACTGCACCTGCTCCCCCGTCACCGCCTCTGAATGAGAAAAATAGAAAATCTCGCTGCGATTGCAAGTCGAGAGAATCATACACTGTTTTAAGCCAATGACAGAAAGCCTCTCCCATAATTCAATTTTTTTTGAGTCGGGTAACGCCACCTGCCCGCGCAGGGCAAGTGGTGCTTCTTTATAGCAAATTCCAACATAGCCAAAAATCATGGTTACTGCTCCTTTTGTTCTTCCTTAAGCCACCGTGCCACGTCAAGAGCATGATAAGTAATAATCATTTTTGCGCCGGCGCGCTTAAATCCAATCATGTGCTCCATCACAATTCGTTTTTCATCAATCCAGCCTTTTTGCGCAGCTGCCTTCACCATCGCATATTCTCCGCTGACGTTATACGCCACAATCGGAATATTATAATGAATGGAAATATCTTTTAGTACATCCAGATATGCCATCGCCGGCTTTGCAATAATTAAATCCGCACCTTCTTTGATGTCCTGCTCAACTTCACGCAGCGCTTCTTCTCCATTTGCCGGATCCATCTGATAGCTTTTGCGGTCACCAAATCCCGGTGCCGAATGTGCGGCATCACGAAATGGCCCATAATATGCCGACGCAAATTTTGCACTGTAGGACATAATCGGCGTATTGTATAAGCCCTCCTCATCAAGAGCCTTGCGGATTGCCTCAACACGTTTATCCATCATATCACTCGGTGCAATAATATCTGCTCCTGCCTTCGCATACACAACAGATGCCTTTGCCAAAAACGGAAGCGTTTCATCATTTAAAACTTCCCCATCGCAAATCAGACCGCAGTGTCCATGTGATGTGTATTCACACAGGCAGACATCCGCAATAACAACAAGTTCTTTGTAATTTTTCTTAATATAGCGAATCGCCTGTGGCACGATTCCGTCTTCGGCATACGCACCACTTCCCTGCTCATCTTTGTGTGCCGGAATACCAAACAATAAAACTGCCGGAACCCCTGCCTCACGCACCCGGTCAAGCTCTTCATGAAGTCTGTCAATCGAATACTGGTAAATGCCCGGCATCGACTCTACCGGTTCACAAATATTTTCTCCTTCTATTACAAAAATCGGATAAATCAATTCGTCCACCCGGACATGATTTTCCCTCACCATATCTCTCACTCGTTCATTCATCCGCAGTCTTCTCGTTCGTTCCATTTTAATGCACCTTCCTTTTCGTATCCAATTGCCTGTTTAATAAGATAGCATAAACCAGCGAAACATCTTTTTGTTTCGTTTATAAATCTTTTTATACTGAGAGTGCGGCAAAGGGCATGGCACTGTCCCTGTTTCTACCGTAACACTCACAATTTTCTTCTCGTACACAAGCCAGTCTGCAAAGCCTCCGTGTTCTTCTGTACTCGAACTCTTTGGCATCATGCGGTAATGATTTCTCTTTTTTATTTCACTTGCTAACCTGTACTGCTTTTCATGCAGCGGCGAAGACACATCAAAATCCCAGTATAAAATACTGCCGGTCGAATGGAGATTCAACACCGTCTTTGGCGATATCCGCTTAATAAAAGAAATTAATGCTTTCGTTTCCTTTTCGCTCGCTGCCTTTTTTCCTCTATATGTTGTGGCATCCGGTTTTCTTTTCTTCCCCTTCTTTTTATCCTTTTTCTTATCTGCTGAAAAACCGGCAGGGAAATTATTGTTAATATTAACCCCTCTGGCATTGTTTTTCCATGTGTTAAAATGCCCTATCTTCTGTATTTTCCTGCGAAGTTTTGCATTGCGGATTCCACTTGCCCCATACTGCGAAATTGTCACACCATCCGGGTTATCCATCGGCAGAATATAAAGGCAGATTGAACGGAATCTTGCGCGGTGTTCACTATATTCCCGAAGAATTTCCTCGGTCTGTCGCATAATGACCTGTGTATTTTTCCACTCGCGGGCATGAATTGCCGCATCAATCACAAGTTTTTTTGCCGCAGAAGGATTTCCCACACGCAGGCACCAGATTTCCCTGTTGTCATATGTCCTGCCAAGGCTCGACAGCCCGGTTTTTCCGGGATATTTGCGGGCAATCTTACGCAAATCTCTTGTCATCTCTGCGTAGTCGTATTTCTTATCCTTTTCACTGACAATCCACGGTTCTTCTTTTACAACAATTTTAATCCTGCACTGGTTTTTATCCGAATCTTTCACCTTTACGAAAAGGTAAGTCGTACCCTTCTTTTTCGCCGTAATACGTCCGTTTTTATTGACACTTGCAATCTTTTTATTCTTTATTTCAAAAGACAATTTCTTTTTGGCATAGTTAAAAGAAACTGTCGCTTTTTTCTTTTCCCATAGCTTTATTTTGCTGCCGCTTTTGCTCTTAATTTTTTCATTAAAATAAATGTAAATATAGCAGCTTTCGCCTGTCACTTTAGACGTCGCCTTTAAGAGCGTGTAAATCTTTTTGTTTTTTGTCTTACATTTTACCACACCGGAGGAAGATACGGTAACTAACTTCTTTTTTACCTCTTTTTTCGAAGCACCTCCGTAAATCTCAAAAGTCGATGCCTGTGACATAATAAGTTTTACCGAATCGGTCGTATACGAGTAAAGGTGATATACCTTTTTCCCTTTAACCTTTCGATAATGAATCCCCTTCGTGCCGCCTTTATAATATTTGGCATGAGGCGATATCAGTTCATATTTTTCCACCGGCTTTGGAGTCTCAGCCGGCTGTGGCGCAGCTGTTGGCTCCGGCTCCTCCGTTGGCCCCGCAGTCGGTTCTACTGTCGGTTCAGGCGTTGGCTCTTCGCTCCACTCCGTCTGATTGTTCTTCTGTCTTGCCTGCAAATGGGCAGGACTCCCACTTATGAGGTCACATAAAATTAAGGTTACGGCAAGCAATGCCGCTATTTTTTGCTTATGCGTCTGACTCATTTCCCTCATTTCCTTTCCATTAATCGTGATGTTTCACTTTTACTGCAAGATAAAAGGTACCTCACAACGAGATACCTTTTTGTACTTGTTTGTTATAACAGATAAAGCTTAAGCTAATTTGCTTTTTGCTACTTCTACCAAAGAAGCGAAACCTTCCGGATCGCTGATTGCCATCTCAGAAAGCATTTTACGGTTTACGTTTACCTCAGCAAGTTTCAAACCATACATAAATTTGCTGTAGGAAAGACCATTCATTCTAGCTGCTGCATTAATACGAGCAATCCAAAGCTGTCTGAACTGTCTCTTTTTCTGTTTTCTACCTGTATAGGACTCTTCCAACGCACGCATAACAGACTGTTTTGCAACACGATACTGTTTACTTCTTGCGCCTCTGTAACCCTTTGCCAGTTTCAATACTCTTTTATGTTTTTTCTTTGCGTTCATTCCGCCTTTAATTCTAGCCATTTGTCAGTTCCCTCCTTCGCCATTAGCTGTATGGCATAATCTTTTTCATTGTTTTTACATTAGTTTCATCTACAAGAGCAGACTTTCTGAGATTTCTTTTTCTCTTTGTTGTCTTCTTAGTCAAAATATGACTCTTGTATGCTTTGTTTCTTTTCAATTTACCGGTACCGGTAACTTTAAAGCGCTTTGCAGCAGCTCTTTTTGTTTTCATTTTCTGATTTGCCATGATATTATTCCTCCGTTATTATTTTGTGGCTGATAAAAACATTACCATACTTCTTCCTTCCATCTTCGCAGGTTTGTCGACGGAAGCAACGTCCTTTAATTCTTCAAAAAACGCATTCAGGATTTCCCTTCCCACATCTTTATGAGCCATTTCTCTACCACGGAATCGGAGTGAGACTTTTACTTTAGCTCCCTTTTGCAGGAATTTCTTTGCCTGATTTACTTTCGTGTTCAAATCATTGGTATCAATGTTTGGCGAAAGTCTGATTTCTTTTGTCTCGATGGTTTTCTGTTTCTTCTTTGCTTCTTTTGCTTTACGAGCCTGCTCATAGCGGTACTTGCCGTAGTCAATAATTTTGCATACCGGCGGTTTTGCAGTCGGTGCAATCTTTACCAAATCAAGTCCTGCATCTTTTGCTTTGAAATATGCTTCTTTTGCTGACATAATGCCAAGCTGTTCTCCATTTGGTCCAATTACACGAACTTCTCTGTCGCGAATCTGCTCGTTAATCATTAAATCGCTTATTGTTCTTACCTCCTAAATGAAAAAAAGATAGCTGTTTCTAAAAGCCAGCTATCCACGTAAAACATTTCCTATCATTATAATAGATGTGAACCAATACCGTGTGATAACAAATGTTATACGGCAAGGTGAGAGTGGATAACTCTGCTTTTTACACCTTTGGTAGTGTACCATAGAAAGGTGGTGTGTGTCAAGGGATTGCTGGTAACTTTTTTCAGTTTCCGTAAATGACCTTAATTCAATTTATATTTCTTGCGCCGCTCCCGCTTAGCAAACGCACAGGGGTATCGACACGCAAACTACGCGTGTCTGATACCCGATGTGTTTGCAGCGCAATCATTATAAATTGAATTAAGGTCATTTATTGGATTCCTGAAAAATCAGCAACAATCACTTGACCACACATGCCTGTGTACAAAGAATCAACTGTAACACAAATGCAGGGCAACAACTAATTGGGAAATACTTGTTGATACTTATTGAGTTCCAGTAATTTGGCAGAAAAGCTTTGAAACTCGTGGGTTTTGAGTACGTCGGTATGTGGCGCTGGTAGTTTCAGCGCCCATACCGCTACGTGCTCAACGAGCGAAAGCACCCACGAGATACAAAGCTTTTCTACCAAATTACGGAACTCAAAAAATATCAACACCCTTTTATTTTACCATTCCCGATATATCAATCTTAATAAACTGCTGAAGCCATTCGATGATGTCTTTTTCGTTTGCAGGATTTAAGTTCTGAATTGAAGATAAATTTTCAATTGTCATGTGGTCCCAGCGAATCATCCAGATTCCGTATGCCAAAATCACGGCATTTAAAATAAGGCCGATGGCACTCAAAATCAATCCGATGATTCCTAATTTTTTCGCATTTTTACCACCTTTTGCCACTGCAATAATGCTAAAGACAAGGGCGATTGCGGCAGGGATTACGCCCATACCTGTTCCAAAACAACAAAAACAGGAAATTCCACCTAATACAAGAGAGGCAATTGCAAGCCCTCTGTGTCGATTTATATCTGTCATAGCTACCTCCATTTCTATATCCTGCCGTATGGGGCGAAATAGGCTGCTGCCTGTTCCAGATGCTGCAGCGACGAATTATTCGTAATTTTAATTAACAGTAACGCTACGACAATGGCAAGGATGCCCCCTGCCACTCCCACAACGATACCGGCAATTGCTGCATCTTCCTGATTCGGATTATCATCCCGAAGCCCCAAAATTCCAAATACAATGCCAAGCACTGCCATTACCAAAGAAATGGACCATTGCATACAACAAACCATCGAAGCACATGAAAGCACTAACGACGCAATCGCTTTTGCATTTGTCTGTCTATTCTGCTGCATACAAACCTCCTGCTTATTTACTCTCCGGTGTCACTTCTACCTTACGAATTTCTTTCGTACGGATTTCCTTGCAAATGTCATCAATGAACGCATCCAAAGACTGCGCACCCTCGTCTCCTTTGAAACGGCTGCGAACGGATACAACGCCTTCTTCCTCTTCTTTCTGCCCAACGACAAGCATATACGGTGTTTTCTGAAGTCTTGCCTCGCGAATCTTGTAACCGATTTTTTCGGAACGGCTGTCCACGCTGCAGCGGATGCCATTTGCTTTTAATTTCTCTTCCACGCTATTTGCGTAATCGAGATATTTCTCGGAAATTGGCAGAACACGTACCTGCTCCGGTGAAAGCCATGTCGGGAATGCACCGGCATATTTCTCAATCAGCCATGCTAACGTTCTCTCATAACATCCAATGGATGTTCTGTGGATGATGTATGGGCGTACTTTCTCACCATTTTCATCAATATAATACATATCAAACTGTTCCGCCAAAAGGGCATCCCACTGAATGGTAATCATGGTATCTTCTTTACCGTATACATTTTTCGCATTGATATCTACTTTTGGTCCGTAGAAAGCGGCCTCTCCGACATCCTCAGTAAATGGAATATTCAGTTCTGTCAAAATCTGGCGGATATCTTCTTCTGTCTCATTCCAAACTTCCGGCTCGCCGATATATTTTTCACGGTTTTCAGGATCCCATTTACTCAGATGATACGTTACATCTTCCTCAACACCAAGTGTCTGCAAACAGTACTGAGCGAGAGCGATACAATCCTTAAACTCTTTTACCATCTGGTCCGGACGCACAATCAAATGTCCTTCAGAAATTGTAAACTGGCGCACACGAGTCAAGCCGTGCATTTCACCGGAATCCTCATTACGGAACAATGTTGATGTCTCACCATAACGGCATGGCAGGTCACGATAGGACTTCTGGCTTGCCTTGTAAACATAGTACTGGAATGGACAGGTCATCGGACGAAGGGCAAATACTTCCTTATCCTTTTCCTCATCGCCAAGAACAAACATACCTTCTTTGTAGTGATCCCAGTGACCGGAAATCTTGTACAAATCAGATTTTGCCATCAAAGGTGTCTTCGTCCTCATGTAACCGCGCTTTTCTTCCTCATCTTCAATCCAGCGCTGCAAAGTCTGAATAACCTGTACACCTTTTGGCATCAGAAGCGGAAGTCCCTGACCGATTACATCAACGGTGGTAAACAGTTCCAGCTCACGTCCCAATTTATTGTGGTCGCGTTTTTTAATATCTTCCAAATGCTCCAAATAAGCATCCAAATCCGCTTTCTTTGTATAAGCAGTTCCGTATACACGGGTAAGCATTTTGTTTTTCTCATTTCCTCTCCAGTAAGCACCGGAAGAAGAAATCAGCTTCATTGCCTTTAACGGTTTTGTATTCATCAAATGAGGACCGGCACACAAATCAATGTATTCGCCCTGCTGATAGAAAGAAATCTCGGCATCTTCCGGTAAATCTTCAATCAATTCAACCTTATATGGCTCCTCACGTTTTTTCATCAAATCAATTGCCTCTTGTCTTGGCAGGGTAAAACGCTCTAATGCCGCACCTTCCTTAACAATCTTTTTCATTTCCTTTTCAATCTTGTCCAGTGCCTCACGGTCCAATGGTGCTATATCAAAATCATAGTAGAAACCTTCCTCAATCGAAGGTCCGATGGCACATTTGGCATCCGGATACAATCTCTTAATCGCCTGTGCCAGCACATGGGATGCGGTATGACGGAATGCTGCTTTTCCTTCGTCGCTGTCAAATGTCAAAATATTCAGTGTGTGCTCGCCCTCTACTATTGTGCGCAAATCCACAACTTCGCCGTCTAACTCGGCAACGCATGCCACTCTGGCAAGTCCTTCACTGATGTCTTTAGCAATATCAATGATGCTCATTGCCTGTGAATACTCTTTGCTTGAACCATCTTTAAGTGTTACTTTCATGTCAATTCCTCCTGTTCTCATTCAATATGCAAGAAGGCCTCATCCCTTCTCGCTGTTATAGTTCGAAGGGACGAGGCCATTAATTCAATGTTCTCGCGGTTCCACCCTTGTTGGACGAAATAGTAATAAATCATCCCGGCTTCATTCTGACGATAACGGGGTCACCGGACCGGATTGGGGTCACTCCGAGGTAGTTTTCAAACGGTTCCCATGAAAATGCTTCCAGCACAAGGCATTTCTCTCTGACATGTTCTGCGTTTTACTCGTCTCATCTACGTGTTACCGCTATTATAATCTTGAAAATTTAAAATGTCAACACCCTTAAATTCTTTTATTTGCAAGAACCTCATACACATTCTTAAACGAATCTTTCACTGCATACAACTCGGTAAACAAACCGCAGTATGGTCCATTCATGGAATAACTGTAATTATTATCTTCAAGCGACGGGTCATCCTGCCAGCCCCAGATTGAAACCGCTTTCAACGGACGGCTTTCCTCCAGTTTTTTGATCTCTTCTGCCGATTTACCTGAGCAGTCTGCCGGAATGGCGTTCACATCCACAAACATCTGGAATAATTTCTTATAAAATTCCGCATGTTTTTTCTGTATTGCCTTTGTATTCATATAATTTCTTACTGCCATTTCGGTCACCTGAACTTCACATCCAAGTGCTGCATAGGTCTCAATTGATTTCTTGATATCCGAAATATTCTGCTCATTCATGCAGCCATTCTGAGTTCCGTAACCGCCGATGTAGCCCTGCATGCCAACGCCGTCACACAGTTTGCGGACGTTTCCTTTAGCGTCTTTTGCATAACTGTTAATGCTCTTAACCAGATTTACAATTTCTTCACGTTTCGATTTGTAAAATGAATTGTAATCATTGTAATACAGCTTAATATCGGCACCCAGCTCATCTACCGTATTTTTCGCATAGAGGAATGACTGCTCCACATAATCGCTGCCAAGGATTTTGTAAAACTGATTATCTTTACGCAGGTTTCTGTTATCATCCCCTACATTCTGGTCTGCCACTGCCTCATTTACAACATCCCAGCAGTAAATTACACCCGGATATTTCTTTTCAAAATGAGTGATTACTTCTTTAATATAATACTGAAGACGTTTCTGCATAACCGCCTTGCTTACATATTTCTTACTTGTGTCATAGCCCTCGCGGAAGAACCAGTCACACATATACGCATGCCACACAAGAACATGTCCACGCATCTGGATTCCATTTTCCTTAGCAAATGAAATAATTGTATCTGCCTTGTCATAATTCATCACCGGCATACCATCTTTGCTCTTTGCGGATTTTGCCTGGTCCAAAAGCGAATATGCCTTAAACTCATTTCCTGCTGTCAAACTGTTAAAATGGTATTTCACAAGATTTTTGTAGTTGTCATTTGTTGTAACATTTGTGTAGTTTACAACGGTTCCCAACTTGAATCCATGCTGCGCTGCCAACTTGGCAAGCGGCTTATACTTCGTCGTCGCATTTAACACGTTCGCCTTTTTCTTCGCCTTGGGAGAAACGTATTTTGTTACGCTCACCTTACATTTCAAAGTGACTTTTTTCTTCTTTTTGGCACCTTTCTTCTGATACCAAACCTTTGCTTTTACTGTCGCACTGCCTTTTTTTAATCCCTTAATGGTGACCGATGTCTTTTTCTTTTTTGACAGTTTTGCCACTTTTTTTCCGGACAAAGTCCATTTGGTTTTCACGATTTTTTTCGTTCCGTTTTTCTTAACCTTCAATGTCTTTGTCTTGCCGATATAGGCAGTCATTTTTGTTTTTGACAATACCGGCTTTTTCGCTTTTGCTTTTGCCTGCGCCTCACCTGCTCCGGCAAGAGAGCCAATCATCAGGCATGCGGCAAGGGAAAGCGAGAGAATCTGTTTGCTTTTCACGCTGCTTCACTCCAATCTTTTATGATAAGAATAAGTATAGCATATTTTGTCGGTTTTGAAATCCTCTTTTTGACTTTTAAGACAAATAACGTTGTCTCACTGAAAGAATCCACAGATTTTACGCTGCCAGCCAAATAGAACCAACAAACACTGCTGCCATAATCACGGCACTGCAAACTGTCGCCAAAAAAGACATTACAATCTTCTTGGCAACGCCGTCTACTTCTACCGACTGCAAAAGGGCAAAGTTTAATGCCCATGAAAAAACTGTGCAGGCACAGGTAACGGTAACCATCGTGGTAAACTGTGAGAAATCACCATCAAGAAGGACAATTCCAAGGTCCATTACGCAAATAAAAGCAAGGACAAAGAACAACAAATTGATATTTTTATCTGTCCACTTCGAAAACAGCGCATTGACAAGGCACAAACCTCCGGCGGTCATCAAGGTAAACGGAATCTGAGAAAGTCCCTCTACCGGATGAGAAAACCAGTTCATGACAAACCCAACGAGAAGAAACGCCAAACCAATGATGCATTTTTTTCCATTGCCAAGCCAGTTGTTTACAAGTGTCCATAATTCTTTGAGTTGTTTCATTTCTTTTATCCTTCCTTTATCCAATCATATTTTTCACAAACCGCATACGCAATTTTATAAACCCGCGCAGTCTAACAGTTCTCTCACGTGCTTAACACCAATAAGTTTAATCTTTGTAGTGTCAAGATTGCCTGCTTTTTCAATAGAGACACAGTTACTTTCCGGCAGTACACACACCGTGTAGCCTGTTTTGATTGCCTCTGCTACACGACGCTCTGCCTGTGATACCGCACGCACCTCGCCAACCAGTCCGACCTCACCAAACAAAAGCATGCCGTCTTGGAGACTCCGGTTATGATAACTCGACAAAAGTGCCGCCACAAGTGCAAGGTCTAACGCCGGTTCAACAACTCTCATGCCACCGGCTACATTTACATAGGCATCACAGTCTGCCATCCGCACGCCCATTCGCTTTTCCAGTACCGCCATCAAAAGATTCACACGGTTATAATCTGTCCCTACCGCCGTACGCCTTGGCATCGGGAAACTGGTCTGGCAGACGAGAGCCTGAACCTCCAGAAGAAATGGCCGGCTGCCTTCCATCGTGCAGGCAACCACAGAACCGGCTTCATTTGGGAGACGTCCCTGCATCAGATATTCCGAAGGATTTGGCACTTCCACTAAGCCCTGATTCTGCATTTCAAAAACACCGACTTCGTTTGTCGAACCAAAACGGTTTTTGACACCTCGGAGCATCCGGTACATCGCCGTTTTGTCACCCTCGAAATAAAGCACCGTATCCACCATATGTTCTAACATTCTCGGACCCGCCACATTTCCTTCTTTCGTCACATGACCGACAATAAAAATCGTAATATTTTGACTTTTTGCCAGCTGCAAAAGTATCGAAGTAATTTCGCGCACCTGGCTTACACTGCCGGGTGCCGCATCCACACTTTCCTCAAAAACGGTTTGAATCGAATCTACAATCAACACCTCCGGCTTCACCTCATCCACCGCCTGTAAAATGGTACCGATACATGTCTCTGAAAACAAATACAAATCATCCGTAAATTTGCCAATCCGCTCGGCACGGAGTTTAATCTGTCTTGCCGATTCCTCACCGGAGACATAAAGCACTTTCGTACCTTCAGCGGACACCAGACGGCACATCTGTAAAAGCAGAGTGGATTTTCCGATCCCCGGATCACCACCTACCAAAATCAAAGAGCCGGGCACAATACCACCGCCTAAAACCCGGTCTAATTCTTTCATACCGGTCGGTCGTCTGCACTCTTTCTGCGTCTCAATCTCATTCATTTTAGCAGGCTTTGCTGCCATCGGCACAGAGCGGCGTCCGCTGCTTAAAGAAGTTCTTCCCCGCTTGCCATTAGCAGGTGCTTCCACCATCGTATTCCACTCATGGCATGCCGGACACTGTCCAACCCACTTCGAGGACTCACAACCACATTCCTTACAAAAAAATACTGTTTTTTCTTTCGCCATAGTCACCTTTCCCACGATATAATGTGCAGAAGCACCGGCAAATTCTTGCCGGTGCCCAAAAATCACTTCATTTCCTTTTCCGGGGTATCCATACTTATCAGCACTTTACAATCTTAACGCTGGATTTCGCGCCTTCGTTCAAAGATAAGCTCGCATTGAGTTTACCTCCTACATTTGTCGGGATTCTTCCTGCCGACACACCATCAACAACCAATTTATACTCGGTCGATGGCTCCATCTCAAGCGTGAAACTGATATCGCTTGGTGCTTCTACTTCAAACTCAACCACATCCGGATTACCCTTAAACTTTGTTACGGTAGAACCCGGTACCGATTCATACACTAACGTACCATTCTTCTCCAATTTGGTAATTTCCTTAAAGGTCTTGATTTTGTAGGTTGCACCCTCGAATGCAAAATCCGATTTTTTCGTCTTCGTATCCAGCAAATAATTGCCAAAGCTTAATGTCCCATCCGCATCTTTGCGAATCAATTCTTCTACTACGCCCATCTTGTGATTCCTCCTTCGTTCACTCGTTGACGCCTTTTCGTTGCAGCATCTTTTTTATACTTCAAGTATACAATATTTCGACTTATTTTGCCATTACTTTTTTGTGATTTTTTCTTCACTTTTTCTCATCCGCAAAAGTCTTCTTTTTTACTACAATTTTCTTCTTCGTTCCTTCACAAGAAAGCGAAACATCCACCGTATCTCCGATAGAAATATCTCCCATAAGCACAGCCTCTGCTAAAACGTCCTCAAGTTCGGTCTGCAAAGCACGGCGGATTGGTCTTGCGCCGTAATCTTTATCAAAGCCTTTGTCGGAAATAAAATCAACCACATTGTCTGCTACGCAAAGTTCCATATCCATCTGGTCTTTCACGCGTTTTGCAAACTGCTTTAACATAATCTTTGTAATGTCTTTTATATTTTCCTTATTAAGGGCATGGAAAACAATCATTTCATCCACACGGTTAATGAACTCCGGCTTGAAGATATGTTTCACTTCTTCCATCACGCCTTCCTTCATCTTCTTGTATTCCTCCTCGCTCGTCTTCGCCTGTCCAAAGCCAAGTGTTTTTGGAGAAATAATCCGGTTTGCTCCGGCATTTGATGTCATAATGATAATCGTATTTTTAAAATCCACCTTTTTGCCGTGGGCATCCGTGATGTGACCATCCTCTAACACCTGTAAAAGCATATTAAAGACATCCGGATGTGCCTTTTCAATTTCGTCAAACAAAAGAACCGAATACGGCTTTCTGCGAACCTTTTCGCTGAGTTGTCCGCCCTCTTCATAACCAACATATCCCGGAGGTGAACCAATCATTTTCGACACACTCTGCTTCTCCATGTACTCCGACATGTCAACGCGAATCATATCTTTTTCCGAACCAAACACAGCTTCTGCCAACGCCTTGCTAAGTTCTGTTTTTCCGACACCTGTAGGTCCTAAGAATAAAAATGAACCAATCGGACGTTTCGGGTCTTTTAAGCCCACGCGCCCCCTGCGAATTGCACGAGCCACAGCCTCTACTGCATCATTTTGTCCAACGACACGCTCATGCAGAATAGAATCCAGTTTTTTAAGTCTCTCTTTTTCCGCTTCCTCCATCTGCTCTACCGGAATGTGTGTCCACTTGGCAACTACCTGAGCAATGTGAGATGGCAGAATTTTATCTTTTTTCTGTCGCTGTTCCCGTTTTAATTCTTCTTCTTTTTCTATTTTCTTTTCTAACTTCTTTTCCGCAGCAAGCAGCTCTCTCACGCGTTCTAAGTCACCGGCAATCAAAGCCTGCTCTTTCTGCTCATACAAATCTTCCCGCTCTTTTTCATATTCCTGCGTGCGGTCAGACTGTGCATAAACAGTCTGCAAATGGAATTTGGCAGATGCCTCATCAATCAAATCAATCGCCTTATCCGGCAGATAACGGTCATTCAGATAGCGCTCCGACAACTGGACTGCTGCCTCAATGGCTTCATCCGTAATTTCCACTTTGTGAAATTCCTCATAGCGGCTTCTAAGCCCCTTTAACATGCTAATCGTCTGAACAGCAGATGGTTCTTCAATGACAACCGGCTGGAAACGGCGTTCTAAGGCAGCATCTTTTTCAATATGCTTACGGTACTCTTCTCTCGTTGTCGCACCTATCACCTGAATCTCACCACGCGCCATCGCCGGTTTCAAAATATTTGATGCGTCAATTGCTCCTTCTGCGCCGCCGGCACCAATAACGGTATGCAGTTCGTCGATAAAAAGTAAAATATTTCCTGCCGCTTTCGTCTCGCGAAGGGCACGTTTAATCCGCTCCTCAAATTCGCCACGGTATTTCGAACCGGCAACCATGCCGGACAAATCCAATGTAAGAATTCTTTTTTGTTCCAATGTATCCGGCACCGCACCATCCACAATACGGGATGCCAGTCCTTCCACAATTGCCGTCTTACCAACACCCGGCTCACCAATCAGACACGGATTATTTTTCATGCGCCGGCTGAGAATTCCAATCACACTCTCAATCTCATCGTCACGATTTAATACCGGATCCAGTTTTCCATCCTTTGCATACTGCGTTAAATCCCTTGCATACTGGTCTAATGTCGGAGTACCCGAATTTTTCTTGTTGCGGGAACGGCTGGCAATCAGTTCATTTTTCGCCTGTACCATATCACCGCCGGTCGTGAGAATAATGTCTGTATAAAGCTTCTGAATCGGCGCACCTGACGCCAGCAAAATCTTATATGCCACACATGACGTGTCTTTTAAAATTGCCAACAGCATATGCTCGGTTCCGGTCTCTTTTAACTGCATTTTCCCGGCTTCCTCTGCTGCTGCCAGTAAAAGTGCCTCCAGTTTCGGCGAAGTCTCGCCCCGCGAAGGCTCCATTTCGACAACATCCGACATGCCGCAGTATTCACGAACTTCTATATCTATCCGCTCTTTGTCCATGCCATTTTCTTTTAATACTCTTGCTGCCACACCGGGTGCCGCACTAAGACCGAACAAAAGATGCTCGCTTCCGACAATCCTCTGGCCCATACGAATGGCAAATTTAGCAGCTTTATTCAACGCTTTTTCTGCTTCCGCAGTAAACTGTCTACTCATAATAATTCTCCATTTCGATATCCTTCATATTGGTTATAAATTTCGTCCACTAATTCGTGTACATCTTCGCGCGATACATTTTTACAAATCGCCTGTGCTAAAATCAAATCCATTGTCTGCGCCAGTTCCATGCGCGCTTTAATTTCATCCACATCAACCGCCACAATTGCACCGTGACGCCTGTCAAGCTGCAGATATCCTTCTTGTCTGAGTATCGCATATGCCTTATTTACCGTGTGCATATTAATCCCAACCGTCTCTGCCATATCACGGACGGAAGGAAGATTTTCCCCTTCTCTTAACTCTGCCTTTACAATCGCATAAATAATCTGATTTCTAAGCTGGAGATACAATGCTTCATCACTGTTAAAATCAATGGATATATACATTTTTTATTTCCTCCTTTGTTCTATCCGCAGTATAACAGATAGCCCCTTAAAAATCAAGTTCCTTCCCTTTTTTATCCCGGCGCTTCATCGCCATCTTAAGCATGGCAATCAAAAGACTCAATACCGTAACAATCAAAACAATAATTACTGCCATAAGGACTGTCGTAGAAATCGGAAATGAACCACTGTCATCTGCCGTTTCGCCCTTATTCACACGTTCTACCATCGTTCCGGTATATTTCTGAATCGTCTGCTCCGTGCGGTCATACTGGTAAAGTGCCGCATCCCCGCCTTTTGGTTTCAGATACAAAAGCAGATAATTGTTATCCAAATCATGTTCCATCGTAAAAGCCGGCAAAGTAACACCGGAAAGCACAACGGACGATTGAATATATCCTTCCGGCACCCGCTCTAAATCATCGGGATTTGCAACCTCAAATTCATAAGAATTTTTGATAATCTTTTTATCCCCTTTCTGCTCGACCACAAATCCAACGGACTGCGTTGTATCCGCCTCATCTTCCCGGCTCTCGGTCTCTTCCTTTGTCTCTTTCGTAACCGTCACTTTATATTCCCTCACACTGCCATCTTCCGCCGTCACAACAAACGATACCTCATTGTTTCCATCAGAAAGATTCTCGCCGCCACGCACCGAAGCCCTCGCTTTCTCATCCTGAAGCGCATACGAATAATACAGAGAATCCGAATTGGCATCTACTGTCGCCTCATAAGCCGTAACTTCCGGCGAAAACTCCGGCGTCATCGAAACAGCGTCAAGTTTCAGCGTTTTCAGACGATTTTCTTTGGATTTTACCGGCGGTGCCGTTATCACAGGGACTTTTGTTTCTTTCGGCGTGGTTTGTACCCCGGTGTTTTCGGTCTTTTTCTTCTTTTTCACAACCGAAACCGCCACCTGATTACTCCACATGGAAAATTTTTCGCCGCTAGTATTTGTCACTGAAATATCTCCGTCTGCCCGGATTATCGTGGTTCCCTTTTTCTTTGCCTTGAATTGCAGGGAAAAGGTCTTTTTCGGCACTTCGGTCGTATTTCCCGTGGAGGCAATTTCCAGCATGCCGTTTCCGCCGCTTACCTTTTTGCCACCGGAAAGGAAAGTTAAAATCGAATCATCATAGGAAAGACGGAACGAAACATCCGCAAAGGACTCGGTCGATGCCACCTGACATACGACTGTCACCTGACTTCCCTTGCTTACCGTCTCGGACAGTGCCGACAACTGCAGCGAACCACTCGCCGCCTTTGCCGTAACCGGCAGGCAAAATGCCATCATAAGTATCAAAAAAATTCCTGCTGTCATTCTTTTTTTCATCGTATCGTCCCTTCCCTTTCTTGTCCTTTTTATTTTGGCATTGGGCTGTTTGCCGCTGGCATATTTTCATAAACCGGAATCGAAAATACAAGCGGAGATTTGTCCATCATGCCGGCATATGCCTTTTTCGTCTTAATCGATTCTTCATACGCCGCTTCCACATTTGTCATGTACTGGTGGGAATAGCGTTTATAACTTGTCACATTAAATTTTTCAAGGTAACACGTATTTTGTCCCTTGGCAATATAGCCGGAACTTATGTACTGCGCGCCGCCGACAATCGAACGGTACGGGTCGGTCCAAGGTCTTAAATAAGTACCCGCCTTTTTATCACTTGCCCACTTCAGTCCGTTTAACACCGGCGTACTGCTGCTGGTCGCACCAATATTATAAAAATTATAAATTCCCGGATAGGAAGACACCGTACCGGTAACTGCCGTACTCGTTGTTGTCGCACTTGTCACAACTTCCTGTTTGACTCGGCTAGCCAGATGATAAGGACTTGCCTTGCTAATCTTCGCCGCGTCCATGAATGCGGTCACATAATACATCGTTTTCGCCGCACCGGTGTTGACATCCGTATAGGAAAACTTCTTGTTATAAAATGGTGTATTGGACAAAATTGTATTGACACCGGCTTTTGTCTGGTACTGCGACTGATATTCCAGTAACTCAAACATATAAATACTTCGATCATTTAAATAGTTTCTTGGATCCATAAAATATGCCACTGCAGCTTTCGATGCAGCAACCCATGTGCTGCCGTCAAATACCTTCCACTTGCCGGTAGATGCATCGTATGCATCTTTTTCGGTTGACTTCCATGCCTTTGCTCTCGCATTGGAAATCAGGTTCACACCCGTTTTCGATTCCTCTGTTACAGCCGTATTCCAGTCAAGACCGGTTTTATAGGCTTTAAACTGCCAATACGGATATACCGAATGAAGTGCACGTAAACTCTGTTTATACGATTCCGGAAATCCTTCATTTTTCATTGCCTGCTCAAACTGCGCATCGCTCATGGCAACTACCGCAACTTTTTTCGTCACTGGTTTCTTTGCAAGTTTTACATATTTCGCATTGGAATATCCGGTATAAGTTTTTCCCTTGTAGTTAAAACGCAGTTTATACCATCTGGTACTCTTTACTGCCACATCACTTACAATCGTAACTGCCGCTTTCTTGGCAATGGATACTTTTTTCCCGCCTACCTTTTTATATGCTGAACCGGTTCCTTTCTTTTTACGGATATTCGCCGCCTTTTTCACATTGAAAATCTGTGCATAAATACCTTTTCTCACTGTCAGTTTCACATATTTATTCTGCAGATATGCCTTTCTTGTTTTCTTTTTATATGTAAAGGAAACATGGAACCATTTTTTTCCTTTCAACGTCTTTTCACCAATTACTTTTATTTTCTTTCCCTTTGCAAGCGACATTTTTTTCCTGCCAACCTTATAAACACTCTTTCCATTTGCTTTGTAAAGCGTGGACTTTTTCAGCACCTTTGCACCCACTGAAACCGGCTGGTAGGATGTCTCATAGCGGTAGGTAATCGTTGGTTCTGATGTAGATGCCGGCGTTACTGTCGGTGCAGGTACCGCAGTCGATGCCTGTTCAATCGCAATATAATTGGAACTGACAAAGCCTGTCAAAGTCGTGTTATCCTTTACAAAACTAACCTGATACCAGCCTGACAATTTCTCCAAAATAGTCACTTTATCTTCTTTCGCCAGCAAAACATTGGCATTGTTATACTGTAAAATATCATAGGAAGTACCTGCTCCCGTGCGTACATTCAATGACGATGCCGTCACAATTCCCGTCTGGTTTGCCGCCATTGAACTACCGCTGCGAAAAAACACCAGTCCACATAAAATTGTCATTCCTAAAATGGTGTAAAAGACTTTCCGGTTCATCGAATCTCTCCTTCTCATGCTTGTACAATTACATAAATGCGCTCGCTGGTTTCATTTGGCATCTGTTTCATATCTTCATCCAAAAAAGAAACCAACGTAAGCCCATTTTTCTCAATCAGCCATTTTAATGTGTCCATATCATAGGCACGCTGGTAATGCGCTTCCTCCGTGCGCTCATACAGTTCGGAATCCGCCTGTTTTCTAAAAATTGTGAGCATATATTCGTTAATATCCTGATCTTCATAAAAATAATTTTCCCAGATATAGCTGACTTCCTCATCCTGCTCAACCCATGTCTGGTTGCCGATGATATTTCGGTAACAGTACGCCGTCTTCAAATCAAAAATGAAATAACCGCCCGGTTTAACATACGTTTTCACCCGGCTAAAAAGTTTATTCATTTCCTCCTCATGAAGCAGATAGTTCACGGAATCACACACACTGAGCATCGCATCTACCGGTCCGTCCAATTCCATTTCTTCCATGTTCTGATGCAGATACAAAATATCGGAACCGCTCTCTTCCTGCTTCTGCTTCGCAATTGCAAGCATATCCACCGATTTATCCAGACCAATCATGTCATATCCGGCAGCTGCAAATTTCTCCGTCATTACGCCGGTACCACATCCCAGTTCACAGATTCTTCCGTTCATAATCCCCTTCTCGTGCAAATACTGCAAAAGCTTTTCAAACCATGCCTCATAGGGAATATGATTCATCATATGGTCATATACATTGGCAAATCCTTCATACATCATCTCAATATCCTCCTAACATTCAATTGTCTCACTCAGCGAGAAAGAATACAACAGGCATTTTACCACCTTTTTTCCTGTCATTTTTTCCAGTGCATCCCGGTATAACTCCATCTGTCTCTGATAACGCGATATAAGCACTTTTTCGTCCCCGGGCTTAAGCGAATCGGTTTTGTAATCCATAAGCACAATTCCGTCATCGGTCTCATAATATCCATCAATGATTCCCTGAACCAAAACCGTCTCATCTTCACCGCGTTCATCAAACAAGTCACATGCCGGATACCCCATAACAAATGGCTGCTCTCTGTAAAGACGCCCTTCCTTCTGCGCCTGCCGCATTTTTCTTCCCAACGTCGAGTCAAAAAATGCTGACAGCCGTTTATAATTTAACACCTCGGTATCACTTTCGCAAAGTCTGCCGGTCTCAACTAACCGTTTTACTTCTTTGCGAATCTGTGCCTCATCTTCCGTATTTGCAAAATCAATTACTGCCATCACCTGATGCCAGATTGTTCCGTATAAAGCACCTCGGTTTGCCGATTTTTCTTTTGTCTCTGTCTGCATAAACGCAGGAACCGGCTTTTCTTCCTCCTTCTCCTCATGTGTGAGAATGGTAAAGTCTTCCATGTCCAGTTCTTCCATCGACTGAATTTTCAAATCGGATACCGACACTTTTACCGGCAGTGGTTCCGGCTCCGGCTCATCCGCCGCATCCATCCATTCATACATCTCCTGTAAAGGTTTATCGTAGCAGATGGTTGTGTCAAAATTATAAAGAGCCTGCTCCTTTACTTTCTCTTGTACCATACCATGTTCCACCTGTAAAATCAAATCATCCGTCTCGACTTCTACCAGATGAAATAAATCCGTCCGGATATGTACCGCCGGCAAAATCATATCAAAAAAGGTCTTTATTTTCTGTCTGTTTTCCCCAGTTACCGCCGCTGAATCCGTATTCTTTGCACATCCCAATAAAATCAATTTTTCCTTTGCACGCGTCATCGCAACATAAAGTTTACGCATCGCTTCGCCAAGTTCATCCTGGGCGTTTACGTATTTGAGATAATGGGTATAAATCGTTTTCTTCTTTGTCCTTTTTTCATTATCCACAACCGGCATTAGCATCGCAATATCCGGATGAATGGTAAGGATGCTTTTATCCTGAACATGAATTGCGTGCCCCATGCCGCCGATTATGCAGATTGGAAATTCAAGTCCCTTACTTTTATGAATTGTCATAATCCGCACAACATTTTCTTCTTCTCCTGAGAGATTTACTTCACCCATCTCCTCGGTCTGCTGTGAAATTTTTTCCAGATAACGGACAAACGAATACAATCCGTGATAAGTCGTTCCGTCAAATTCCCAGGCAATCGCCATCAAACTATCCATATTCGCATTTCGCTGCACGCCATTTGGCATTAGGCGGACCGCCTCATAAATTCCTGTGCAGTCATAAATATCCTGCACAATTTCCCCGACAGCTGCGTAGGACGCCTTCTTTCTAAAATGCGAAAGCATCTCCAGAAAGTGCTGCAATTTCTCATACAAAGCATCACTCTTATCATAGGTTAAAATGGCATCATACAAATCTGCCGTGCGATTTTCCATGCGGATAATGGCAAGTTCATCTTCGGTCAGAGAAAACATTGGTCCAAGTAACACTGCCGCCAAAGGAATATCCTGATGCGGATTGTCAATCACCTGAAGAATGGAAACCATAAGACCGATTTCTCTCGTATCAAAAAATCCTCTCTTTTTCTCCATCACTGCCGGAATTTCATAATCCTTCAGTGCATCGAAATACGCCTGTCCCTGTGAATTTGTCTGGACGATGATGACAACATCCCCATACTCAGCCTTTCGGTACCCTTCTTTATCCTTCACATAAAGCGGCGTTTCCCCCGATACCATTTCCTGAATTTTCAGTGCTGCAAGCGTGCCCTCAGCCTCCATATTCTGCTTTCCTAAAATCGCATAGACGTCCACATTTTTGGCAATTTTTTTGTCTGTTTTTTCAAAATCACTTCCCAGATGCAGTTTAGCCTCATCGTCATATTCCACGCCGCCAATATCTGTATGCATCATGCGGGAAAATACTTCATTCGTACTCTCTAACACAATTTCTCTGCTTCGGAAGTTCTTCTGCAAATCAATTCTGCGGTATAACGTTCCCTCTTTTTTATTGTATGACAGAAGTTTTTCGGCAAACAATTCAGGACGTGCGCCACGGAACCGGTAAATACTCTGTTTGGCATCTCCTACCATAAAAATATTCGGCATTTCACCGGCAAGCCCATCTCTTGAAACCGCATGAAGAATCGTATCCTGCACATAGTTACTATCCTGGTACTCATCAATCATAATTTCAACAAATTCATTCGCCAGCTCCTTCGCTGCATCCGTTCGGACATATGCGCCGCTCTCCTCATCCTTTTGTAAAAGAATCGAAATCGTCAACTGCTCTAAGTCATTAAAGTCAAGAATCCCCCGCTCCCTTTTTTCTGCCACAAACAATTCATGCAGCCTTCTGGTCAGGCGGAATAACGCCTTCATCTTCCGGCTTGAATCCTTTAAGTCATTAAGATGCTCCTCTGCCTCTTTATCAAAATACTGCTCTTTCCATTCCACCATGCGTTTTTCAGCATCCTTGCAGCTTAAACGAACGGCTTCTTTATTTACCTTTTCCTCTCCCGTCAGGCCTCTTGGTGCACGGATTGTAAGTTTCGGAAGTCTGCCAAAATAAGCGCGATACTTTTCATATCCCGAGTTCTCCGGCAAATCCGACAAAAATGCCAGCATCTCATCCAAATAAGGCTCATAAAACAGCGGCTGGTTTGGTCCATGGCAGATATCTTTCAGTGCTTTGTATTCCTCAAGTATTCCCTGAAGAAATGTTTTCGTGGAAGCTAATAAGTTTTTCACAAATGTTGAATTTTCCCATTCGTCCACCGTCCGGACATCATAAAACGCCTCCATCTCATCCAGAAATCGGAGTGGAAACGGCTGCCCCATCATTTGATTATAAATTCTTCCAATCAGATTTCCCAGTTCATCATCACGACGGTTAAACTCACTCATTCCCGCCAGTTCCAGAAAATCTTCTTCACCCTTTCCATACTCCTCCTCTAGCAGCTCATCCAAAACATCCTGCATAAGAAGTCTTGTCTCTGCCTCGGTTCCCATGCGGAAAGCCGGGTCAAGACCAATCCGGTGAAAATACCGTTTTACGATTTCACTACAAAAACTATGTACGGTAGAAATGTGCGCAAGTGAAAGACGCCCCTCCTGCCGCAGCAGATGTTCATTTGACGGGTCCTCTGCCAGTGCTTCTTCGATACGTTCTCTCAAGCGGTCTTTCATCTGGGCAGCCGCCAGTTTCGTAAATGTCACGACAACAAACTGATCCACATTTACCGGGTCCCTTTTGTCCGTAATCCGTTTAAAAATGCGCTCCACCAACACGGCTGTCTTACCGGAGCCGGCAGCCGCCGAAACTAAAATATTGCAGCCTCTCATATCAATAATCTGCTGCTGTTCTTTTGTCCAATTAATCGTCCCCATACAATGCCTCCCATACTTCATCATCACTCATTTTTTTCATTTCGCGTACACCATCTTTTTTTGACTCGTGTCCACACACACTTCCGTACGGACAATAAGTACAGCCATCATTATCTTCATACACATATGGTATGGCTTCGATTTTACCATCTAAAATAGCTTTTCCACATTCTTTCATTTTTTCCTTTGTGTGAGCAATCAATGTTTCGAAGTCCTTTGTGGAAAGTGTTCCGGAATTTTTTTTCAAAAGTCCTTTTTTATCAACAGCCACCGGAACCACACCGGATTTTTGTCCGGGTATGAGTTCACCGCCATCTACTACCGACTTATCAAGATGCCCGATAATTTCCGGCTCCTCATTCACATACCCCTTGCACTTCATACTGTCGAGAACACGTTTTTCGTATTCTTCTTCGCTTTCCGGCTTCCAATCCAAATTCTTCTCTTTGATGGCATAGTAAAGCATCGCCGCCGGAACCGCCTCTTTGCCCTTATGCTCCTTTTCAACCATTTCTTTTGCCGCTTCCAGATAGGTCAAAAGCTGCATCTGCAATCCATAGTATACCTTTGCTAACGACAAATCCTGCGAGTCACTACTCTTGTAGTCAATAATCTTAATCAATTCCTCTCCCGGAAGAGAACATAAATCCACGCGGTCAATCACACCATTAAGACAGATTTTTGCATCTTCATCAAACGGAATACACATCGATTCCCACTCTTTGTCACTGCCCCGGAATCCTTTTTCCGTGTAGGTCTGCACAAAGTCGCCCTCCTGCATCTGGTGCCACATCGCCCAGACCGAATGAACAACCTCATTTTTCAGTCTCTTTAACATAAAGGACACTCGGTTCGATTGAAAATATTTTCTTCCCTGGTAGCGCTCCGCCACGGCATCGACACACTCAGCCGCCAGTAAAACCGCCTCTTCTTCACTTAAATCCTGCCAGTTTTTGTTTCTTTGTTCCAGTTCATGCGACAAATGTTCCATCGCCTGATGGAATAAATTTCCATGGTCAAGACTGCTGATTTCGTACTGCTGCCGTTCGTTCAGTAAAAGTCCATAGTGCGAAAAAAACGCAAACGGACACTGCACATACTGCTCAAATCTTGTCACGCTTCCATACAAAACATCGCCAAACAACCGCTTTGCCGCTTCTTTTTTGAGCGAGTTATTTCCAGCACGTTTTTCCCGAATCCGCAGCAAATCTTTTAAAATACCGGGCGTTTTCTTTTCATAATGGGACGCAATTTCCCACCAGATAACATCCTTTGCATAGCTGCCGTCCGCCAGATGCGAAATCAAATAACTCTTTCCCTTGTCGCTTCCCATGATTTTTTCATAAGAAGTATCCATTTCCTCTTTTTCCACAACAAGCTTTGGAAATACCTGTTTGACACGGTTAATCAGATAGGAAGGTCTTTTGCTCTCTCCCTTTGACGTCATAACCGAATAGGTAAGAATCACCTGCTCGGACGCTTTCGTAAGCGCTAAATACAAATAAAACTGCTCGTTATACGATTCTTTTTCCGCATCCGGTGCTAATGTTACGCCCTCTTTTTCCATGCGCTCCCTCTCACGCTCGGTCAAAAGTCCCGGCGCCCCTTTCGCCTTCGGAATACAGTTATCATTGACACCAAGAAAGAAAAGAACCTTAATATTTTTCAAACGGCTTCTTGTCACATCGCCAATCATGACCTGCTTAGCCGTTGGCGGAATAAACCCGACAATTCCTTCTGAAATCCCGGCCTCTAACATTTGTGTATACTCTTTAAACGTGACAATTTCATCTCCGAGAAGTTCTACAAACTCATCCCACAGATGAATCATCAGACGGTAAATGCTCTTATATTCCCTCGCTAAAATAAGCTTTCCATCGTTTTCAAAATTTTCGCTCATGGCAAGAAGACGCTCATAAATTCCGTTCTTCTCAACGAATCCATAGAAAATTTCCGTAAATTCACGAACACTCTTTTTACCGCCCTTTAATGCCTGCAGTGTCTCTGCAATAGAATCCACAAAAATTCTCCGGTATTCATTGACTTCCAGTAAATCCAGTCCGGAAACTGCGTATTCCCATTCACTCTGATAGGCTGCCATCCCCCGGCATCCTCTGGCTATCACATAGTTTTCCAGACAGTCTGTCTGCTCTCTTGTAAGCGGTGACAGGGCACAGCGTAAAAAACGGAACGTGCTCTCATAATCAAGTCTCTGCTGCACCATATGAATAAAGGCTAAGAGGTATTCTGCCATCGCATTTGCCCCGATGCTTTTCGTGCTGTCCAAAAAATATCGGATTCCAAGTTTTTCAAACTCCTGCACTAACAGCGGCTCATAAGCCGCTTCATCTGCTGTCACAACCGCGATGTCTTCCGGCTCATACCCCTCTTCTTTTATCAGCCAGAAAATGCGTCTCGCCACATAGGAAACCTCATCCCGCTCCCTGTGGCACATCGTAATGTGAATGGACTCCGGTGCTTTTTCCCACGGTTTAAGTCCATGGGTAAATAACCGCTCTTCCATAAAGGCAAGTTCCTCATTTTTCGCTACCCGGTAAGGAATTTTTTCCCTGCCGGAACCTGTAATAACCGGCTCCTCTACAAGGACACCTCGTTCTCCTGCCATCTGCGTCAGACGGCGTATCGTATCAGCACTCATGGAAAACACACGGTCTCTGTGTCCGGTGCGGTCTGTTGTTACCGTTATGTACATATCCTCACATACCCCTAAAATTTCACGCAAAAGTTCATACTGTGTCGGTGTAAAACCGGTAAAACCATCTAAGCAGACCACACAGTGTTTCATCATCTCAAGCGAGGAAACTACCCGCGTAAGCTGTGGCACCAGTTCCTCCGCCATCATATACGTGTCTCCCATCCGCTCTGTAAACGCCTGATACACCAGACGGATATCATGCAGTTTTAAGCCAAGCAGTGAGTCCTCTCCGACTTTCTCCATAAGTTCTTCCAGTGCTTCTTCCGACACATCATACTGTGCCAGTTCACACAAAAGGGATTTACATTCATCCAAAAATCCAGCCGCATTTAACCCGCGCTTAAAATACAGCATTTCTTTTTTCTTTTTGGAAAATACCTGATACAAAATCATGATTTTTCCCATATCTTCCAAAACCGTTCGCCGCAGTGCCGGAACCTCTTCAAAGGCACGGTATGCCAGACGGTGGAAACTGAGTACATCAATATTTAAAATTCCCTTATTTCCATTCAAGGCAACTAATGTTTTCTGGGTTTCTAATGTAAACTGATCCGGTACTAAGACAAGATAATTGATGCCCGGATTCTCTGACGCATCTTTTTGAATTTTTTTGAACAGCCAGGTGCTTTTTCCACTGCCGCTCCCGCCTAAAATAAAGTGCAATGACAAACAAACTCCTCCTCTCAAAAATAGAATGCATAGCGGCAGCATGCCGCTCATATATTAACAGTAAGCACACGCAAGCACAAAATCCATAAGGAGGTTTTTCCATGGCAAAAACTAAAATTGTAGTCATTCAAATGAAAGAATTAATTTATACGGCAATTTTTGCCGGCCTTGGTATACTTCTCATCGTTTTGCTTATTATTATGTTTCTTCCGGACAAATCAAACAAAGAAAAGACCGGTTCCACAAAGCAGATTTATACACCCGGTGTTTATACTTCACAGATTAAACTTGGCGATACCACATTAAACCTTGAAGTTGCCGTGGATGCTGACCAGGTAAAAAGTGTTGCTTTAGTCAACTTAGAAGAATCCGTGACGACCATGTACCCACTTGTGAAGCCGTCACTGGAATCCATTGAAAAAGAGCTGATTGCCGGCACTAAACTGGAGGATGTTCCTCTCTCAGACAAAAGTAAATACACCGAATCACTCTTAATTGAAGGCATCCGCACCGCCTTAAACAAGGCGGTCACAAATCCGGTCTAACTCCGTCTGCCACAGTGCCCTGCTGGCATCGCTTGGCATACGCAGATCACCGCGCGGCGATACCGATACCGTACCAACTTTTGGTCCGTCCGGCAGACACGACCGTTTGAACTGCTGTGCAAAGAAACGGCGAAAGAACGTATTTAACCATTTGGCAATCGTTTTTTTGTCATATGCTCCTTCAAACGTCACGCAGGCAAGACGAAAGATTTTTTCCGGTCCGTAGCCTAACCTTAATGTATAATACAAGAAAAAGTCGTGAAGTTCATAAGGTCCCACAAGGTCCTCTGTTTTCTGTGCGATTTCGCCCTCTTTCGGAGGAAGCAGTTCCGGACTGACCGGCGTATCCAACACATCGTAGAGAACTTTTTTTAAGATGTCATTTTCACAGGTATCGGCAAAAAACTGCACCAGATAGCGGACAAGCGTCTTTGGCACGGAGCAGTTCACGCCATACATTGACATATGGTCTCCGTTATAAGTTGCCCAGCCAAGTGCAAGTTCCGACATATCGCCGGTTCCGATTACCATACCGCAGACCTGATTGGCAATATCCATTAAAATCTGTGTACGCTCTCTTGCCTGTCCGTTTTCATATGTTACATCCTGCACCGCCGGATCATGTGAAATATCTTTAAAGTGCTGCATGACCGCATCCTGAATCCGAATTTCACGCAATGACGTGCCTAACTGCTTTGCTAACTGAACCGCGTTATCATAAGTGCGGTTTGTTGTTCCAAAACATGGCATTGTGACGCAGACAATTCCTTCTCTTTCTAAATTTAACGTATCAAAAGCACGGACTGTCACGAGCAGCGCAAGGGTCGAATCCAAGCCGCCGGACAAACCGATTACCGCATGTTTGCAGCCGGTGTGGCGCAGACGTTTGGCAAGTCCATACGATTGAATCGCCAGGATTTCTTCGCATCGTTCCTCTCTGTGAGCACGAGTCGAAGGAACAAATGGCGTCTTCTCAAAACTTCTTGTAAGTTTTGTTTCTTCCGGCACACTTGAATCAAACCAGATTGTCGTAAAATCGTCTTTTTTCTGTCCTTTGGCAAAAGTCGTCATACGCCGTCTCTCATTGTGAAGGCGTCCCAAATCAATTTCGGTAATTAAATCCTTTTCCTCCGCAAATGGTTTGCTCTCTTTTAAAACAACACCATTTTCCACAATCAAATTATGACCGGCAAATACCATATCCATCGTGGATTCTCCCTCACCGGCATCTGCATACAAATACGCCGAAAGGGTGCGTGCTGACTGATTTTTCACAAGTTCTCTGCGGTATCCCGCCTTGCCGGTCAGCTCATCGCTCGCCGACAAATTCAAGATAATATGTGCTCCCGCCATGGCAAGTTCGCCGGATGGCGGTATCGGTGTCCACAAATCCTCACATAATTCGATTCCAAAGGAAAAACGATGGTATTTTTGGTGTGTGAATATCAGATTGGCACCAAACGGAACGCTCTCTCCTTCTTTCCAGAGATGCTCTCCGTTTTCTGCCGGTGCTTCTACAAACTGACGTGCTTCATAAAATTCACTGTAGTTTGGCAGATAGCTTTTTGGCACAAACCCAAGAATTTTACCGCCATAAATGACCGCTGCCACATTATAAAGTTTTCCGTTATGGTCAAGCGGAAGTCCGACTACACTGACGATTTCGTACAATTTTGTCTCCTCGCAGTATGCAGCCAGAGCATCTTTTGCGCCCTCCACTAAGGTATCATGCAAAAACAAGTCACCGCACGTGTATCCGGTCAGAGAAAATTCCGGAAAACAAACAAGAGAAACTTTTTCGTCTGCCATTTTTTTCACTTTTTCAACCATTTGATTTTTATTATATTGGCAGTCTGCCACGCGCAAATCCGGTGTCGTAACCGCTACTTTCAAAAATCCGTTTTTCATCGTTTTTTCCTCATTTCTTTTTCCACATATAGAAAAGGGCAGCGACCAATCGCTGCCCAACTCTTTCGTAAATACCCGAAATGCCGGCTTCTGATTTTTGACTCCTAGCTATCGGCTAGGTGGGCAACCGCATGCAGCCTTCTGTCTTCCGTTGCTATGTCACCATAGTACCTTGCGGCAGTGACGGCCCGACATCCAACTACAGATATAAGAATCCCGTTTAAAGTATTGTAGGTTCAAAAATTCAGAAGGTATCGAACACTCCAGGAGATGTTCGTTTCTTGATACTATTAGTATACTGAAAACAGCGAAATATATCAAGAAATATTTTCAGAAGTTTCTGGAAATTCTATCGTAAAAATAGTTCCGTTTTTTTCATCGCTTCGAACAAAAATATGCCCGCCGTGGCGGCTCACAATATTCTTTGCCACAACAAGCCCAAGCCCGGAGCCTTCTTTTTCACCGTGGCTGCTTGCCCGGTAAAATTTTTCAAAAACATTTTCCCATTCACTCTCCGGGATAACAATGCCAAAATCGCGCACCGTTGTCACAATCAGTCCTTCTTCTTTTGCAACATGCATGGTAATCTCCGTTCCCTCGTCCGAATATTTTACGGCGTTTTGCAAAAGAACGGTAAACAACTGGCGGACTCTGTCGTAATCTCCCTTCATCAGGGAACATTCGTCGTCATAGGTAACACTGCCCGTCAATTTTTTCTCCTGCATAAGAATACGCATTCCACGCATCGCATCCTGTGCCACGGCAATCACATTTAACACTTCGACATTTAATTCGTAATCCGGATTTTGCATCCGCGACAAAATCAAAAGATCAGACACCAAATGTTCCATACCGTTACACTCGCTCTGAATCCTCTGCAAATATTCTTTCTGCTTGGTTTCATCCGTTACATAACCAGCCACCAGCGTGTCAGCATAACCTTTCATAACAGCAATCGGTGTGCGGAGTTCATGCGATACATTCGAGAAGAAATCCCGACGGCTCTGCTCTAAGTCCTCGCGAAATTCTTCCGCTTCCACCAACTTATCCGAAAGGGTATCCATACTCTCTGCCAGCGCCCCCAGTTCATCTTTTCGACGGATTCCGGTTTTATGAGCATAATTTCCGGCAGCCAGCACAAGGGCTGCCTCTTTAATCCGAATAATCGGTCGAACGAGCTGTCTAGAGAAGAAAAAGGATAATAAAAGTGCCAAAAACGCTCCTACCATAATACAAATCAACATATATTTTTCATATTGAATTACGGTATTTTCCTGCATTTCCATTGGTCCCGATACAACAACTGCTCCCGACACGTCACCACTCTTATCACGAACCGGCACAGCAAGGTGAAGCATAACGGTCTGATAAATTTCATCGTAATCGCTGTAACTTTTCTTTTTCCCCTGAAATGCCGTTTTGATAATATTCTCTGTTTCCTTCGGAATATCCAATCCATCCATCTGCACATTCGTATACATGTCGGATAATTTATGTTTACTCGATTCGTCTGCCACAATCCAGATGTCAACGTTCTGCATCTTTCCAAAATCTTCCATCGCACGCAGATAATCCATAAATTCATCTTCTTCATGGTCTTTTACCGCCTGACTTGTCCGAGTGACAACGCCATCTGCCAAATCCCCTAACTGTTGTTTGTACGCCCCGACAATATTCGTGCGGTTAAACCGTGTAAACATAAGTCCAATCAGAATTGTAAACACTAAAAGTACAACGCCAAAGGCAACGAACACACGCCAAAATATTTTCTTCATAGCGGCTCCTTATACAGTCAGTTCAAACTTATATCCTAAGCCCCAAATCGTCTTAATCTCCCAATTTGGATGTGGTACTTTGTCTAATTTTGCACGCAGTCTCTTGATGTGGGAATCCACGGTACGGCTGTCACCAAAATAATCCTGACCCCACAAACTGTCTAACAGGTTATCTCTGGTAAATACTTTACTTGGATTTCCCGCAAGAATCCACATAGTCTCTACTTCTTTTTTCGTCATCGGAAGTTTTTCTGCCCCCACATAAACGGTATAAGTCTCAATATTTATCGTCAAATCACTGATGTTTAAGATTTTCTTTTCCTCTGTGGACTCCGAACGTCCCATGCGGCGTAACACCGCGCGGACACGTGCCATAACCTCGTCTCCATTAAAAGGTTTCACAATGTAATCATCGGCTCCGATATCCAGACCCATGACGCGCTCATAGTCCTCACCTTTTGCCGTAACCAGAATAATCGGTACATCCGACTGCTCACGGATTTTTTCACATACTTTGTACCCATCCATGCCAGGCATCATAACATCAAGTAATACAACTGCCGGATTCGATTTTTTAAATACATCTAATGCCTCAAATCCATCCTTTGCCACAACCGGCTCGAAGCCTTCTTTCGCTACATAAGTACCTAAAACCTCTCGGATATCTTCATTATCGTCTACAATTAAAATTCTCTGCATGGTCTTCTCCTTTCCCATCTTTTCCTATTGTTTTTTTCCATCATAACAGTTTCAAAAACCAATTTCAAGACCTCTTGGCAAAGTGACAAGTTTGTGCCACAAGCGCATACTATAGTTACAGTACAAAGTAAATATGCAATGGAAAGGAGCCTTTTCATGAAGAAAAAGTTTACCTCTCTTTTGGTATTTGTACTTTTAATCAGTTTGGTTTTGCCAGCCGGCACATCCTACGCCGCAGTGAAAAAACCAAAGCTGAACATGAAAAAATTAAACATGACTGTTGGAAGCACATTTTCGCTTCGCGTGTATAACGCAAAAAAGAAGCAAAAGATTACTTTCACTTCCTCCAAGCCTTCGGTTGCAACAGTAAAACCTGACGCAGTAAACGTAAGATGTGCCAGTGTATCCGCCCTTGCGGTTGGCTCTTCTGTTATAACCGTTACGGTTAAAAGGAAAAAGAAAGTAGTCCGCACCCTCAAATGCCGGGTTCGTGTTTCACCAAATGCAGTAAGTATTAAATTTATGAAAAATCAGGTTTCCGTTCCTCTCTCCCAGAGAATGCGGCTCGAAACAATTATTAAACCAAATACTTCTGCGGAAAAACCGGTATTCGAAAGTTCCGATGTAAGTATTGCAACTGTAAATTCACGTGGCGTAATATATGGAATTTCTCCGGGAACAGTAACGATTACTGCAACCTTACTCTCACGTAATTTAACGGCATCATGCGTCGTAACCGTACTTCCGGACAGCACGACTTCAAGTACAAAGCCAAGAAAGTACAACGAAAAAAAGAAGCTGCAGAGCACCGCCTATCATTCGGCTGACACTCTGTAGCTTCTTTTCTATCTTTTCTTTTTACTGCTGTGCATGAATAATTTTCTTTGGACATTTTTCCGCACATTTTCCACAGCCCTGACACTTTGTGCCATCAATTACGGCAATGTTATCTTCCAATGTTACGGCGCCAAATTCACACTGTCTTACACAAAGTCCACAACCAATACAACCCGACTGACAGACCTCCATAACTGCTTTACCTTTATCCTTCGAACTACACTGTACCGCATAAGCAGAAGAATATGGAATCAAATCAATCACATGATTTGGACAAGTTGCTACACACTGACCGCAGGCAACACATTTGTCACGGTCTACTTTAGCAACTCCATCCTGAATGGATAATGCATCAAACTGGCAAACCTCCACACAGGAACCAAGACCAAGACAGCCATATGAACATGCCTTTTCACCACGTCCCGGTACCATCGCTGCACGGCGGCAGTCCATCTCACCAACATAGTGATATTTATTTGCTGCCACATCACAAGTTCCCGCACACTTTACGAATGCCACCTGTTTTTCAGAACTTCCGGCTTCCACGCCAAGAATTTCTGCAATCTTGCCGGCTACCGGTGCTCCACCAACCGGACATCCATTAACCGGTGCATCACCGGCCACAATCGCCTCTGCCAGACCATCACAACCCGGATAACCACAGCCACCACAGTTGTTTCCCGGCAGACACTCACGTACTTTTTCAACTCTTTCATCGGTCTCTACGGCAAATACCTTACCTGCTACCCCAAGAAGAATACCAATCAGGATACCAAGTACCGCAAGGAGAACTACTGAGAAAATAAATACTGTCATTTCAAGTTCCTCCTTTCCTAAAAGCTAACGCCGCCGAAACCGCAGAAAGCAATCGCCATCAAACCTGCTGTTACCAGCACAATCGGTGTTCCTTTCAATACGCTCGGAATGTTACAATTTTCAAGTTTCTCACGAATACCGGCCATCAGTACAATCGCAAGGAGGAAACCAAGTGATGCACCAATACCATTTACGGTACTAGCCAGTACGCCATAGTTGTTCTGTACGCTGAGCAGTGCCACACCAAGTACCGCACAGTTTGTCGTAATCAGCGGAAGGTATACACCAAGTGACTGATACAGAGCCGGCATCATTTTTTTCAATACCATCTCAACAAACTGAACCAAAGCTGCAATTACCAAAATAAATACAATGGTATTTAAATATACCAAATCATTTGGTAAAAGCAGGAAGTTATACAATAAACTGGTAATAAAGGAGGCAATCGTAATTACGAATACAACTGCACCGCCCATACCGGCAGCGGTTTCCACTTTCTTGGATACACCAAGGAATGGACAAATACCAAGGAACTGACTCAATACGAAGTTATTCACAAGTGCCGCCGTAAAAAGAATGGTAAAAATACTCATGCGTTTTCAACCTCCTTTTCTTCCTCGTCCTCTTCTTTGTTTGTTGCGCTTGGCATTTTCAATTTATTCTGAAGGGCAGTAAGTCCAGCCAGAACAAAGAATGCACCAGGAGCCATTACAAAAATTGAGATATTTACTGCGCTTGGAAGGATTGTGAAACCAAAAATGGAACCACTTCCAAGGATTTCTCTGAAAATACCAATCAGCGTTAATCCCATCGTAAATCCAAGACCCATACCAATTCCGTCAAATGCCGATGCAATGACCGGATTTTTGGAAGCATAGGCTTCAGCACGTCCTAAGATGATACAGTTTACTACAATCAGCGGAATGTAAACACCAAGTGCCGAATACAAAAATGGAATGTACGCCTGCAAAAGCAACTGAACAATCGTTACAAACGATGCTACAATTACGATAAATGCCGGAATACGAACTTTATCCGGTATAATCTTACGCAATGCTGAAATCAGCATATTGGATAAAATCAATACAACCGTTGTCGATAATCCCATGCCCAGACCATTCATGGCCGAGGATGTAACCGCCAAAGTCGGACACATACCAAGCATCATGACAAACGTAGGGTTTTCTTTGACGATACCGTTAATAAGGCGCTCGCCACAAACATTTTTACTCATACTGACCAGCCTCCTTTCCGGATGCATCATAGAACAAGATTCCCTTTACCGCTCTCGTAATCGCACGGGAAGTAACCGTAGCGCCCGATAATGCCTGTACCTGGGTATCTGTTGTCTCATTTTTATTATACATTTCTTCCGATGTGCTCTCCGGAGCCTTAATTCCTTTGAAACGCGCCTTAAACTCATCGTTTTCACAGTTTGCACCAAGACCTGCCGTCTCGCTCTCACTGGTAATCTGAATACCGGTAATTGCACTCTGTGCATCTACACCAAGAGCAAAACTAATTTTTCCACCATAGCCTTTGAGTGCGTTGGCAAGATATACTTTTCCGCCATTTGCTGTCGGATGTACTTCGGTAATCTCTACATATTCAGAAAGCAAATCACCTTCTTTTACCTCTGCATTGGAAAGGTCATGCTTACCTAAATAAGCAGCCGCACCGGATACCGCTTCTGCATCGTTATCCTTTACGGAATCACCCTGTGCCACAACAACAGCGCAGGCTTCGTTATTTGTCTTTTTCTGAGCATTGTCAATTGGGTCCTTTGTCAGCATATAAACGCCTGCCAACACGGCACCGAGAATCAGGGTAATCGCACATAAGATAATGGCGTCCTTCATCATACTGCTTTTCTTATCCATTTGCTTTGCCCTCCTTTCCAAATGCCTTTGGAACGGTATAGCGTTCAATCAATGGTACGAACAAGTTGCCGATAATGATGGCAAACGATACACCTTCTGCAGACTCACCGAAGAATCGGAACAAGCCGGTCAGAAGACCAAGTAAAATCGCATAAATCACTTTACCCTTTGAGGTAATCGGACTTGTTACATAATCGGTTGCCATAAAGAATGCACCAAGCATCAAGCCGCCACCACAGAGCTCATACAAAAGCGGATAAGCAGCTGCACCGGCAATCACCATATACAAAATGTCAAATACGGCAAATGTTGCGATGTAAATAACCGGAATTTTCCAGTCGATAACACGGCGGAGCAAAAGGTAAATGGCACCAAGCAAAAGTGCTGCTGTCGATGTCTCACCAATGGTTCCTGTCGTTGTTCCCAAAAACATCTTCAAAAGACTTGGGTAACCACCTTCTTTGACATCCATAAGTGGTGTAGCAGAACTTGCTGCGTCAACGGAAATACCGTATAACCAGTTACTTCCTTCTTTTACCGTAAAACTTGTCATAACGCTACTGAATGACAACATCAAAAAGCAGCGGCCGCCAAGTGCCGGGTTCATGAAGTTCTGACCCAGTCCTCCGAATAACTGTTTTACAACGATAATGGCAAATACACTGCCAAGAATACACATCCACAGATATTTCGGATTTCCCATTGTAGCCGGCAGGTTCAATGCTAACAATAAGCCGGTCAAAAGGGCACTAAAGTCATTTGTTGTTACCTTCTGTTTCATCAATCTCTGCCAGATGTATTCTGCCAACATACAGGATACACAGCAGGTTAAAATTACTAATACTGCACTTAACTGGAAATTATAAATACCAATGATGGTAGCCGGCAATAAGGCAATTACGACATCTCTCATGATGGACTGCGTAGAAGAATGGTCGCGTACATGAGGAGATGAAGAAACGTTCCATAATTTCTCTTCCATTGTTTCCTCCATTCTGCTGCTTTTTGCAGCATATTTTCATGGCTAAACATGCTTATTTTTTTCTGTTCTGGTCCATAACCGCACGTCTTGCCTGTTTGAAAATCTGTGTCAGGCGTCTCTTCGCCGGACAAACAAATGTACAAGTACCACATTCATAACATTCCATACCATTAAGCTTCTGGAAGTAATCCAAATCATTGCGCTCAGCAGCCTGCGCCATCATCTGTGGCACCAGGTGGCTCGGACATACCGTCGCACAACGGCCGCATCGAATACAATTCGTCGGCTCAAATTTTTCAACTTCATCCTCGCTCATTGCCAAAATGGAAGAACTTGTTTTCGTAATCGGCGTGTTCAAATCATACATTGCCATACCCATCATCGGGCCGCCGGAAATCAGTTTCTTCGCATTCTCTTTGAGTCCGCCTGCTTCTTCTAACAGCTCGGCATGGCTCATACCAAATTTGACTTTATAGTTCTGTGGTTCTGCCATCGCATCACCGGTCAGTGTTACTACACGGCTCATCGATGGTGTTGTCTTACATACGGCATCGTAAATAGCAAGTACCGTCTGTACATTATCCACGATACAGCCCGCATCAGCCGGCAGCATTTTAGAGTTAATCTTACGTCCGGTCGTTACATAAATCACCTGACGCTCTGCTCCTTGTGGATATTTTGTTTTTAATACTTTTACCTCAATATCCGGATCGGAATCCGTAAGATACTGAAGTTTTGCAATTGCCTCCGGTTTGTTATCCTCGATGGCAATGACACCTTTTGCATTGTCAAACAGAGATAATACAACATGAAGTCCCTGAATCAAATCCTCCGGACGCTCTAACATTAAGCGGTAATCCGAAGTCAGATACGGCTCACACTCTGCTCCGTTTACAATGACATAATCAATTTCTTCTTCATTCTTTGGCGTAACTTTAACGTTCGTCGGGAATCCGGCTCCTCCCATACCGACAATGCCGGCATCTTTGATAATCTGACGGATTTCCTCCTTTGTCAACTGGGTGTAATCCCTGTCTGCGCCAAGTCCTTCAACCGGCTGATATTCCCCATCATTTGCAATTACAACGCAGGTTGCTTTTGCTCCCGATGATAAAAGTCTAGGCTCTACGGCTTTGACCTCACCGGATACAGAACTTACAATGTTGGCGGAAATAAAACCACTTGCTTCGCCAATAATCTGTCCCATCTTCACTGTATCACCAACAGCTACGACAGGTGTTGCCGGGGCTCCAATATGCTGGCTCATAGGAAATACAAGTTCCTCCTTCGCATCCATTTCACGAATTGGAGAATCCATGCTGAGTTCCTTGCCCTCATAAGGATGTGCTCCCCCTTTAAAGGTTGACTGTCCCAATGAAACTTCCTCCTTTACCGAGTTTTTGATACATATTTATCATTATAGCACATTCGACAAAAATGACAAGTTATCGTCTCAATTTTCAAAGTTTGTACACATTTTTTCCTATTTTTACCGTTTGAATATGTAAAAACAGCGCCACCCCGGATAGACCGGACTAACGCCGTTTCATTAACTCATTCGATTTCCCGGAACCATCTGTCTTTCTACATGAAGATGGCTGTATTTTTCCTTCGTCGCCATCCCCCCGCGGATATGCCGTTCGGATTTATTTACATCGAGTATTTTCCTCGCTTTAGCAGCAAGGGAAGGATTAATCCTAAGTAACCGCTCCGTTACATCTTTATGTATGGTTGGTATATTTTGGAACGGTTTTGGTTGGGGTTGTTTTCTTGCTTGGTTTCGGCTGTTCTTCTTGATTGTCGCCTCTGTTTTCTTCTGCGTTTTCGTAGCCATCAATCAAGACAGTTTCGTCCAATCCTAAATCTCCGATAAGACGAAGATAAATATCTACGTTACCATCCTTGTCCACTTCGATTTTATTGATAAGTCGTTTTAACTGTGTATTAGTCATTTCATGAACATCTGTGATATCTTCCATCTCCTTGAAGGTGCTGTTAAGAATCGCTTCCAACTGTTCTCCCTTTGTCAAATTGTAAGACACCATCTTCAATTCATTTTCCAATCTATCAATCTCTTTTCTCATGCCACCGATTTTCTCATTCAATTCCTCTCTGGAAATCAAATCATCGGTGTACATATCCATATATTTCTCACGTGATCTGCGAAGTCGGTTTAACTCTGCATTCAGTTCCTTTTCATATTCTACATTTTCATCCTTTGCTTTGTAGACACGTTGAAACTCTTTGATTACATGGTCAATTACTTTTTTCTTCTTGCTGAGCACATCCTGAAAGTACTCCTGCAATACCTGAATCAATTCTTCCTCGTCTACCGTAATTGCATTTGGACAACTATCTGCACCACGACCATTGTGACCGGAACATACCCAACGAATATAAGTATTCTTATATTGGCGAACAGTTCTACGGAACGACCAACCACAATCCTTACATTTAATCAATGTAGAGAATAAGTGCTTGTTGCTTTGGCGTTCATGCGTCATCTTAAATGAATCGTGGCGACCTTTCAAAATCTCCTGTGCTCTGTCAAAAGTTTCATCATCGATAATACGGAGTTCCGAGCGAATTGTTACTAACCATTCTGACTCATCTTTTTCTTTTCTCTGTCCAGTCAAGAAATCTGCTACTTCCTCTTTACCATTGATAATTTTTCCGGTGTATATCTCATTGGTCAGAATACGACATACCGAATTCTGACTCCAGTTGTTTCCTCGTTTTGTCTTCACTCCACGTTCATTGAGCATATTGGCAATCTTAGCTCCACCAAAGCCTTCTTCCGTGTACCACTTGTACATCTGACGGATAACCTTTGCTTCTTCCTCATTGATGGATAGATTGAAATAGTCACCGATAGTTTTGTCGTATCCATAAACAATATTTGGAACTCGACCTTTTTCTGCATTCATTTTCTTTCCGAATTTGATACGCTTAGAAGTGTTCGCACTTTCTTCCTGTGCTAATGCACCGAAGATAGTTAATACAAATTCAGAATTACCCATACTTGTCATGTTCGCAGTAAGGAACTGTGTTTCAATACCAAGCGATTTCAGTTTACGGACACTCTGTAATAAATCAACGGTATTTCTGGCAAATCGAGAAATATCCTTTACCACAACCATATCAAACAAACCTTTTTCAGCATCTGCAAGCATACGCTGGAATTCCTTACGATTCTTGATTTTGGTTCCGGAAATACCTTCGTCTGCATATAATTTAATAAGGTTGTCTCCTGTACGTTTTGTATATTCTAAGAAAAACTCTTTTTGGGTTTCTAAGCTGTTGAGCTGATCTTCTTTATCTGTGGAAACTCTACAATATGCTGCTATGTTCATGTTCAGTCACCTTTCTGTTAGAGTTGTTGCGTTCTGTTACGACTATTATACTCTATTTGTATAAAAAAACAAGGAACTATTATCTCACAAATAATTCCTTGTCATACATCAATTGCTCAAATAAATACATCTTGTCTAGAACTCGTCTAATGCTTGGTTAATTCTTGGTTAACACATAATTCTTAACCATGTCCCGAATTAAACCTCTCACAATCAGCCTGCCACTCAGACATGCCTTCCTTAATCTCCGAACACAAGAATTTATAATCGTTCTTCTCGATATATCCATGTGCAAGCATACACTTATAAAATTTTTTAATACTTGCAGCAGTTGTTTTTATATTTCCCGGTGTAGACCACATACATTTATGAATAAAGAAATAACCTAAAAACATATCTACCTTTGTGCACCCTCTCTCCATATCTAAAGGTTCTTCGCGCAATAAATAGGTGTTAATATAAAAATCAACATTAAACAGATGTTTTCGAACTGTTTTCGAATTTAAACCTGAACTTAGCAAATCTTTTTCAAAAATCTCAAGAAAATTCTCATTTCGTTGCATCTGTTTCTGACACTCAAATTCGTATTCCTCATATGACATCATATTGATTTTACCTACCACAACATTTCTTATATTTCTTTCCAGAACCGCAAGGGCATGGATCATTTGGATAAATCTTCTCCTGAATTTTACCATCTGCCACAATATCGGCATTGCTATCAAAATCAACCCTTACTCCCATTGCCGCCAATTCAGCAGACGCCGCTTTCAACATATTGGCTGCATTTGTACTTCCTGGAACTATAACTGGTGGCTGAGTAAAGTACCCCATTCTAATATCATTCTGTAAAATCTCATCAGGTGTATGTCCTCTATGAATCTGCAATCGTGTATGATTATTAGCATCCTGCAGTAGATTTACAAGCATATCTAGCCTTCGTTCTGTCAATTCTTCACCATATAAATCGAGCAGATATTGGAACATATCCTGAATGTCTACATCATATTGAACCTTTTCCCAAACTTCTGCAGCTTCATCATCTGCATCTCTATAGGTCAAGCCAATTTCTTTTTGAAAGAATTCCCTTAGTTTTTGATATGCAGTCTCCTTAGACAAATATAAATTCTTATTATAATCTAACACTTCTTCTGCAGTAGGAATATAAAAATCTTTACCCTGTTGAATCTCTAACAGTTCTTTAAAACTACCGTCATATGCTATATATTTGACTACTATAAACTTTTGTCCATCTTCCAAACGGCACTCCGTTAAATCTTCTGGGAACTCATTACACATACGTTCTAATTCTTCATAGGAAACGTGATATCCCTTTCTTGCATTATACATTTCAAGTAAAACATCTTTATCAAATACTCCATAAAAATTTTCACCAAAATAAAGACATTGTGCAAGCCATGACATCTTCTTTGCATATTGTCGAAACTCTGGAGTATTCAATCTTTTATATGCTTTTGCAACGTCCACTGGTACATTGAGTTCATCCTTCTTATTTATAAAAGCATAATCCTTTTCGTGCAATGCATACGCATTGTCTAGTTCCTCTTCCGATGGAACAAATGGGCTCTCAATTGCACGTTCAAAAAGAATTCTCTCTTCTGGTGAAAACGTAGCAATTCTTCTTTTCATTACAGAGGGAGCCAATAATTCATTTGCAATTTTTTCAGCTAATTCATCTTTTTTCAGACCAGACACTCTTCTAATTTGCAATTCATTTGCATAGTTCAAAAGACTCTGCTTATCATACAACTTCATTATGTGGCTTAGCATAATACCTTCTGGTCCATAAAACACCTTTCTCATAGACATATCGTTTATCCTCCGTACTGTAACCTATCTACGTGTCTTAAATTTATATTCTTGTTTTAAGCGTTCATATATCTCAAATGCCACTGGACATATAGACACCGTATCCAAAAATCCCAACAAACCAAATAACCTCTCTCGCTGGTCTGTGTATGGATTCTTTTTACAGCTATCTGGTCTGCAATCTCCTAGCTTACAGTTCCCATCTTCCATCAGAAAATCACATGGTTTATGTTTTGTTTGATATCCGTCGTCGAACTCTGCTTTCTCCAAATAAAAATCAACAAACTGCTCTGTCGTGATTTCTAAATACTCAGCGTCCTTTTTTACATCCTCTTCTGGAATACTTCCTTTATACATTTTACAACAATTTCTACACTTACTACAGTCATAATCCGCAAATAGTTCGTTATGCAAGCGAAGAAATTGTGCATCTAGTTCTTTTTCATCCGCATGACTCTTTAAATAAGTTCTAAACTTAAAGTTTTCGTTTTCTCTTTTCTTTGCTTCGCTTTGCACTATATCTGGTGATACCATATTTTACTCCTTGTCGTTATAATATAATAACTGTCGTTTAGCTTACCTTGTGCAAACTATTCTTATTCTCTGCCAATCTGCACGCACTTTCCTTTATCCACCGACTATTTTCCAAAAAACTTATAGCCTGTCGAAGTCCATTTTTCAATCTTAGGAGATCACATATTACTCGTGCATCATAAGGTAATACTTGATAATAAACACCTGTTTCATTGTAAGTTCTCATTACATGCCATATTGTCATGATTCTCACACTCCTTTGATTTTCCCTCTAATCTCTCTCACCAGTTTATGCACCGTTGTCGCCGGACACATCTCTGACGGTTTCGTTTTTCCATCTCTTTCGCACTGCTCCAACTTCTGTTGCGCTATCTGTATTGCCTTTTCTTCATCACCTGCCATGCAAAGTTTTCCATACATCTTTTCATCTGTCTTGGAATACTTCTGTCCGGTTTTACTTTCGTATACTCGTCCAAACTCTGAACAACAAGTCCAAGAATCTTGAATTGCTGGCATAGCACCAAAGTAAGCATACATCCAAATTTCAAAGCATGGATTAGACCAGCCTACTTCTATGTCTTTACGCTCTGCTTCAGCGATAATATCATCAAATCCTTGCACCTGGTCTCTATCAAACACAATCCATGGAATACGGAACTGTGCTTCATATGCCGTAAGCTCCTGACATTTATCAATCATAGCTCGAGTCTTTGTTTCGACAACCTTAATCACAAGTTTGTTTCTAACCGCTTCTGGCAATGCCTGATGAAGTCCATTAAAGAAACAACGCTCTGTAGCTTCTGTATCTGTGACAATTAAATAGTACCCTAATTCTGGAACCTTAAATTGTTTCTTCTGCTCTCGTGGTTTTCTATTACCTGTTCTATCTTTTTTCGCCATGCTTAGTCCTCCTTTTTCTGAGGTGATAAGCCAGTTCCTTCAGTCACTTGAACAAGTGCATCCTTAAAGATATCTAATGCCTTAAGCATCGGAATTGCTCCATACTTTCCAACCATATAATTCTTCTCATAACTTTCATCCTTACGAATACGAACCCCATCTTCATCCACAAAATCTGCCAATGAGTACAGTGAAGAAACGCCTCTTTCATCCTTTTCCACAAACCAAATTTCATCACGACGTAACAACTGATTTGACAACTGCCATGTATCATGTGTTGTAAAAATAAGCTGTGCATGATTCTTGTTAATTTCCGGATTCAAGAATGTAAGCAAGAAGTTTCTTACAAGTAAAGGATGCAAACGTGCATTTAATTCATCAATGAAGAATACACTTCCCTTTTCCAATACTTCTTGTAATTCTGGATATAAAGCAAACATCTTCAATGTTCCTGCCGACTCTAAACTCAAAGGAATCTCTGCCATTTCATCCGAATCAATCTTCTTATGAAGAGCGTTGATTTTAAAACTTTCATCCTTGGAGTCTCCATCACCCGGAACCTTTTCTACTCTAAAATCTCTGATATGCTCATCAAAAGATGCAAAATATTCCACAACCTTCTGTTGAACATTCTTATCCTCTACAAATCCCTTTGGTAATCTACGAGACAAGAAAAAGTTTGTAACAGGATCTCCAAAATCAGCAAACTCATTTGCCAAGAACCAATCTCTAATGTCCTTGCACTTTCCAACCTTCAACTTCGCACCCAAAGAAATAATAAGAACTTGCTTTTCCAATGCAACCTGAATATTATCTCTACTACTCTTAGGGAATCCTGACAAATCCAACTCTTCATCAGATGTTCCACGATAAAATACAGTGTTATACTTTCGAGCCGTCTTTGCTTTCACATTTAACCACTCTTCGGTTACACCTTCCTTATTGATGCAAAAACCATAATTATATGTCTTTTCAGTCTTATCTCCCGGCAATGTAAAATACACCTCAAAACTAGATTCTGCCTCTTCAGATGTAGAATCAAAGAGGAATGGCGTAGGTCTGAACTGTTCAAATTCTTCCTCTTCTCCACCATATCTAAAAGATTCCGCGACATAGTGCGACATATATTCAAAAGCATTGTATATATTAGACTTTCCACTTGCGTTTGCACCATAAATGGCAGCAACCGGCAATATCTTCTCACTACCGATAGTTACAACTCTGTCTGAAAACTCTGTCATCTTAGCCGCAGATAAATCTAATGTAGCTTCTTCTCTAAATGATTTAAAATTTTTAAAATTGAATTGTATTAACATAATTGCTACCTCACCTTCTTTTCTACTCTCTATTATATGCTATTTTTTCAAAAAATCAACACTCAAATGTGATTTTTTCTCACTTTAATGTGTTTTATTCTTAAAAACACTAAAAAACAGAAAAAGCAAGGCATCTCTACCTTGCTCTTCTCCGTCTTATATTCACCGTTTCTTTCTCCGGGGCATCTGCCTTCATCTTCTCCGGTACTGCTATGTACTCACTCTCCTCCGCACACCTCGATGCAGCTTCTTCAATCGCACGTTCAACCTTGCCGGCGTTTGCTTCAATCAAAAGCTTACACAAGAAGTCAGCGGTATCTTCCGCCGAATTCGGATTATGAAAGCGATAATTCAATTTTCTCTGTTTCAAGCGGAATCTCCACCTCCTTCTCTGGCTTGTCTTTCTTTTCAATACTATGAGATTGATTCTTAAGTTAGACCTAACTTTTTTGCTAATGTAAGCGACAGTTTATTCTTGAAAAATCTGTTCCAAATCGTTTCTATTTTGTCTGCTCTTTTCTCTACGTTGGTTCTCTCCATTCACACAGATGGGCTGACAATTTTGGAGTACTCGGTCGTAAATTCTCTTCTCGTCCATGTTCTGTGTCTCTCTCATTTCCTTTACCGTAAGATTCGTTGTAATGATCATAGGCTTGCCGGCGCATACCCTTCTGTCAATCACTTGGAACACATTCTCCATCATATAACTGGAACTGCGCTCTGAACCCAAATCATCAAGAATCAGTAAGTCATACGAATTAACAGCTTCTATATATGCATTCTTGTCTGTTGAGGCAAAAATTTGATTGCTGATAGCAGAAAAATTGGTCATAAGGACTTTCTTCTCCTGTTCAAGCAATGCATTTGCAATACAAGCAGCCATATAGCTTTTCCCTGTACCAACATCACCCCATAACAACAGTCCTATATTTTTCTTCTTAACCTCATCCCAATGTTCCACATACTGCTTCGCATACGGTATACAAGTATTCGAACCATTATCATTTGCAAAATTCCATTCACGCATCGCATGCTCCGAAAAACATACCGAGGTATTCTTCTCTACCTCATGTAAATGCTCGCGTTCCTTACGTTCACGCTCTTCACCTTCAAATTCTGCTCTTTGACAAGCACACCATCTTGGATGCGATTTTAGTCCAACAACGTATTGTAATCGTTCCGGGAACAACACCACTAAAGGCTCCTTGCATACCGAACAATGCTCTAATCCATCCTCACCAATATAAAATTCTCTTTCTTTTTCCATAGTTAAAAACTCTCCTTTTCATCATAGTCATAATCCCTTAAAGGATTACTATTCTTTTTACTTATATATTTACTAGGGGACTGATTTCTGCCATAGTTACCGACGCTTTTCTGCCCTACTCCTGTCGGATTTCCGACCGCGGATTTCTGCCCCTGCTCCTCATCCGGAAATAAAATATATAACCGGTTAGGTCGCCCTCGTCCTTCCGGAATTTTCTCTAACAACTGCGCTTTCACCAATTCCTTCATCGCATCCTTAATAGTCGTCGCACTTTTATTCATATCTGTAGCCATCTGATGGATGGGATAGATAAAGTACACTCTTCCCTGTCCGTCCAGCCAATGATTCTTTTGTGACAACTGCGTTTTACCCAACAATCGGATATACAGCATCTTCGCCGTGTTACTGATTGCACAATTCAGTAGAAATCGTGGCATTGGCAAATATGGCGGCATCTTCGTATGTTCATACATGTATTTGCTCATTCTTATACTCCTCTTCCATAACCAGATTTTTTCATTTCCTTTCTCATTTCTGCGTACTTTCGCTCGTTTTCTTCATAAAGTTTCTGACGCTCTTTTCTTTCCCTCTTAAGACGCTTTTCTTTCAAACGTTCATCTCTTCGGTCTTTTCTGCAAACCTTGAGATACGACCATACACCCTTTTTCATATCAGCAATTTTCTCTTCTGCCACTTTAAGTTTTCCGGAAGCTTCCGTGTAAAATTGCCAGTCTATTCTATGACTCAGTTCATAGCGCTCTTTCTCTTTTTCAAAATCTTTCTTCTGTCTTTCCACCATACGCTTATAGCTATCAATCTCTGATTTTAGCGTCTTGATTTCATCCGCCTTTTGCCGTTCCAACGCTTCCACCTTGCGTTTCCACACAGTTAACTGTTGCTCTTGTTCCTCTGCCAAACGATTTGGAAGATTAAGCTCCGTTTGTATTTGTAAAAACATTTGCGAAATCAATTTCTGATTTAGTTTCAGGCTTCCCCCTCTTTCCAACACCAGACACCCTACCTCTGTCTCCAAATCCGCAATTTTTCTACGGGCAGAAGTTTCTGATACACCCTCCGACATTAACAGATTTTTCAATCGCGACATCGAACTTGGATAACGCTTACTCACAAATATTAGTGTTTCATAGTTATCCGCTAACTTCTTCATTACTTCCTTTGACTGCATCCTATTATCTCCTCTCTGCGTCTTGTAAATCTCACATTTTGCCTGCTTAAATATTTTTCTTACACTAAGTACTTAGGGTCAGAAAAAGCTGATTGCAAAAAATATGGCAAACTTTTTCAAAAACTTTTTGTTTTCACTATGTACTTGGAGTCAAAAAAAGCTGATTGCAAAAAAATGTGGCATATTTTTTCAAAATTTTTCTTTTCACTATATACATGGAGTCAAAAATTGCTGACGGCAAAAAACTAAAGCAATTTTTCATGAATTGATTGCAGAGACTGATATCCACACATAGACGACATAACAAAAAGCACCAACCTCCAGACATATATCTGAAAATCAGTGCCTTCTTGCCCCGAAATAGGCATCGCCACTATTTGGCGAAAGTAACAGGATACGCCTAAAGTTGCATGAACTTTACGCAGAAAACTTCACGCCTAGGGCGTTCACGCTAGGAGACCTAGAACCCAAAACTTGGCATTTGTAATTCCCCCCTCATATGTTGACAGCATGAACCCGCTGATGTGCTGATAGGCAAATAAGAAAGGCTCTGATTTCTACCATTCAATAGAAACCAGAGCCTATCGCTCTTGTAACAGCCTAGCACATCAGCCCCTGCTGTAAACATACTTAATACTATTCCCATTCATTTTTTCCGCGGAACTTCCTCTTCATATAAGCTGACTTTTCTCTTACTCATCATATGACACTGTACTAATTACACCATCGAAATATACAAAATCCTCATCCGGATAATTCCATATCGCCTTAAACTTAGTAGGATACCTGATTCCCCTTTCAGATAATTCATATTTGCTACACACTGCAGACCATGGAATATATTCCATAGTTCCGTCAGGATTTGTAACTCCTCTCTCATTTGTCTTAAAAGAAATAAATTCATACTGCTCATTAAACGTGAAAATACCACTTGCAGATTGACCCGCATAATAAATGATTGCTTTCACTTCATAATCGCTAATCTCTTCAAAAGATATATAATCCTGTAGCAAAATGGCAGGTGCAAACATGCTTTCTGCAAGATATGTAACCAAACAAGCCTTATCCATTTCTTCTCCTGTTTGATGAAATAAGGTTATCCCTTTTGCTATAACGCCCTTCATCCCTCCAACGCCATTTTGATAATAGTCATACCCTTCAAAGGGAACACCAAACATACTGCTGCTAATTAGAGCCATTCTACAAGGTTCTGACACAAAATCATACTGTGTATAATCAATCTTTAATGCCGGTCCATCTTTTCCCTGCATAAAGTCCACATCATGATATTTCATTTTCAAATAACTCATTTTATGTGTCCCAATATATCTGCAATGTTCTATATACCTCTGAATCACAATGGGCAACTTTGAAAATTCTTCACTTCTGAAAACTTGTCCCTCTTCTTGTAGCTTATTGCTAGTTTTCAAGTTCTCAACATCCTTTGCAAAACACCTTTTCACAGGTGAATATGGTATGTGAAACCAAACTAAAATAATTCCCAAAACAATGATTACTCCAATAACAGCACCCATTTTTTCCTCCTTACTTTACCCCTTTCTGCAAAGCGTTATTAACCGCATTCATAATAATTTCACTTGATACAGTTGCTCCACTAACAGCATCTACATCATATGTATTTTTATCTACCATCTCATCAACAATCACATTTGCTGACTGCCCCAGTCCATTTTGATGATTTACAATTTCAATTTCTGTTATTTTACCTTTTTTCACTGTTACTTTCACATCTACAATAACCGGACCAAGTTCACTATGTCCTTCATAAGTCCCATCTTCTACTTTAGATAAATCTATGGCGACATCCTCAAGTTCCATAGCTTCTTTTACAAGCTTTGCACTCCATGTTTTGAATCCAACTACTCCTATAAAAACAATGCATAAAAATATGACTGCTAGCCTGATTACTTTCTTCATAACTATCCACTATCCTTCTAATAAACACTTTATAAGTGGTTTTGCGTATTCACTGGAAGTGATATCATAGGAGCTTTTTATTGCCTGTGCAAAACCTTCTTCTGCACTATCCTTATCCTTCTTTTTATCCAGCACTTTAGACATCATTTTCATAATTGCCCTATTCGAAAAAGACATTTTTTCATAGCAAATACCACCTTGCATATAAAAATGAGGGATTGATTGCAATTCTTCTGCTGACAGATTGTTCTTCCAAACCTCATCAATCTCCTTTGTGGCATCATTAGGCGTTCCACCTGTTGTAAATAAGATAAATCTGTTCGCTGAACTCTTTTCAAACATTTCTTTCGCTTTTTTGTATCCATTTATCATTCCTGCATACAACCCGCCACCGTAAACAACTACATCATATCCAGACATTATTTCAGTTGTAACTTCTTTAAAATCCATTAGATTGCCATTCACCTCTTTAGAAATAAATTCTGCATACCATTTTGTAAACCCTGTTTTACTCTTATAAATTATCAAAGCCTTCATCTCTTATTCTCCCTTAAATTAATTTTAAATTATCCTCAATCTGCACAATGGTCTGTATAGTAATCTGTAACTGTTCCTCCGACACTCCTTCAAACATTCTCTGCAAAAGCGTCATACTCATTTCATCGTTTTTCTCGCAAAACTCCTGGCAATATGGCGTAAGTTCGATCCGTTGTTTTCTCTTATCCTGCTCATCTACAGAAATTCTTACAAACCCCTTTTTCTCAAGTTTCAACAGTATCTGCTTCACATTTTGATGAGAACTACCCATGATTTCCGCTAATTCCTTAACTGTGGGGGGCGTTTTGCATAAGTTGATACATATGATTGCAAAAAATTGTTTCCAACTAATTTCTTTCATTGTACTGTCCGCCATTGCCTGAAATCTGTTTTCAAAGGCACTTAATAATCCTAACAAAAAATAGGATGATTCAATGCCAGTAAAACTAACTTTGTCACTTCTAATTACTTCCTTTAGATTCATAGCGCCCTCCATTAGGTAATATATTACTTTATATAAGGTAACACATTACCTTTTTATTGTCAATAGGTACACATATTAATCACTATCCTTTATCTCGCCAAAACATTCTTTCTCATAAGCTTCCTATCATTCAAAAAAACACTCTCAGATTTCTACCCGAGAGTGTTCCTGCATTTATCCTTATTCAATTGTCCAAATAACCTTGCTTAAAAACCGTTCTATTTTGTTACAACCATATGTACCGTACTCTTGCTCACGCCAAACTGGCCTGCCGCCTGCCGTACGGTTGCCTTATTCTTTACAATATATTCAGCAATCGCCACCGCACGCTCTTCAATCGGTGTTTTTTGAATATGATATCCTTTCAAAAAAATCCCCCTGATTTGGTGTTTGTATAATCTATGCACCAAAGAGGGGGATTATTCGTCTATTTAGAGCAAGGCGTTCCTATACATAAATCTGCCATTCAGAATCTCCCTGATTATAGGAAGAAATGGCCTCAATCACCTGAAAATAATGCTCTTTTGCTTTCCAATATTTACTATGCAAAAGCGGAACACCTTCGCTTCGCCAAGAGTGGTCATCACTTGGTCCCCACCAGATAATACCTGTGATTTTTGCACCACTGTCCTTTTCTGTCATCAGAAGCATCATCAAATTATACCATTTTGCGATCTGATTTGCCTGTGATGTTTCACTTTGTACTTTATCTGTCAAATCCATCTCGGTGAGTTGGATTTCAAAACCTGCTGCCTTAAACTTATCAATTGCATTTGTACCAATGGATTCTATATCCGGGTATCCCATATCCAGATGTGTCTGCATACCGACACCGTCACAAATAACTTCTCCCGTCGGATTTACTTCATCTTTCGTGTTAAAATATTGAACCATGGTAACAATTTTATCCGCCACCTGATAAGTATTATAATCATTGTACATCAGGCTCACCTTATCCGTCAGACCAAAGTCCTCCAAAATGGAATGTCCAATCGCAAATGCTTCTTTGATGTAAACCGGTGTATAAATTCCACTGTGTTTTTTCTCACTGTATTCATAGTCCGGATAATACACTTCATCCCAATAACTCTTTTCTCCACCATCGTTATTGTGTGTGTACTCATTTGCCATGTCCCAGTTGTCAATCACTTCGCGTCCGATATAAACGCCATCACTGTTTTTATAGGAATAAATATGCGTCATAACATTGCGCACCAGATACTCCAGTCGTCCATCCATAACTTCTTTCGAGACATATGCACCATTCTTGCTGAAATTTTCTTTGAAAAACCACTGTGGTGTCTGTTTATGCCAGACAAATACGTGAAAACGCATTTTCATTCCATTCTGATAAGCAACATTTATATACTTATCAATGGAATCCATATCAATAACCGGATATTTGCTGTCTTTATACTTATAGGTGAATTTCGCCGTATCGACATATCCTTCCGGGTTTGTATCTGAAAATGCAGGATTCCAGTTTTTCAAAAGACTGTCCGGTTTCATTTCATTTCCCATAGTTACAGAGTTATACTGGGATGCCGTGAAATTTACACAGTTTTTATCCGTCATCTGATTGCCAACAAGCGCATTTCCGACTTTACCAAACATGTCGCCATATGCACGTTTCAGAGAGCTGCCATCTTTTACATTGGTAATCTCACCAGCTTTTAATGTTATGGATTTTACCTCAATATAGCCAACTGACGCCTGCATATTCTGTACGACAAGATACAAATCTCCACCTTCATATCCCGCAAGAGATAACTCGCCGGTGCGATTTTCATACGCATCTGCAAAACCACTCCAGTCCCCATTTTTATTTGCTAATTTAAATCCTACAAAACCCGTCGATGTATCCGAAAGTATATTCCCATTTTTGTCATATACCTCCGTTGTTACATTCATTGTTGTATACTGTGATAAATCAACGCCCTCAATAAAATCATTCAACTTGTAAAAAGTACCATTCCACTGTCCGCTGTAAGCTGTCTCATTCTTCCATGTACCACCGGACAAATCAAGTTTTTTATCTGCGGTTCCACTTGTAATCGCAGTCCCTGTAACATTTACATTTACGTAAATGGAAACCTCACGGTATGCCACATTATCAGAAGGGGTAAAGACCGCCATGTAATTTGCCCTGCCGGGGGTTGTAAGCATAAGTTCAGGATTTGCCCAATGAAAAGAACCGGAAACCGCTTTTCCTTCTGCATCTACGGCTCTTCCACCGGATAAGGCAACCTGGCTTAATTTCTTCCCGGTTGCAGCACCGGAGCAGGTAGGTTTTCTCTCGATTTTAACAATATTTTTCATCGTGTGAACCGGAATCGAAATTCCTTTAATTTCTGCAAATGTACTGTCTTTTGGAACAAACTTTACCGTTGCATGAGTTTTTCCCATTGTCTCAAGCGTCGTATCCGGCTGTTCCCATTCGTAAGTACCCTTTATTTCTGTACCGTTGCTGTCAACAATTTTTCCGCTCGAAACTGAAAGTTCGGATAATTTCTGTCCCACACTTCCCTGCGCTGCAAACGGCTTGCGCATAAGTGTGCTTGTGCCATCCGGTACCGGTGTCGGCTCCGCCGTTGGTTTCACGGTAGGTGTTGACGTTGCCTGTACAGTTGGCGAGGTCTGTCCGCCAGTATTTTCGGGCTGCTTTGTCGGACTTACTGTCGCATTTGCAGTCGGTGCCACACCCTGCCCTTTGTTTTCTGTCCGGACATTTTTCACGACGACCGTAATAACCGTTTTTTTCTTTTTATTCGTCTTTGACCGCACGGTAATTTTGGCCGTACCCGCCTGACCGGCAGTAAGTTTTCCCTTTGACGAAACTTTTACTACCTTTTTCTTTGACGATTTGTATGTCACCTTTTTATACTTCGCCTTATTGGGCTTAACTTTAACGGATACTTTCAGTTTGAAAGAATCTCCTTTTTTCAATGTCAGCTTCTTTTTTACATTTTTAATTGTTACTGATTTTACTTTTGCTTTTGCCTTTGCATCGGCTGACGCAGGCTCATTCAGTGAAAGTCCGGAAACCATCAGCCCCATCGCCGCAAAAAACGCCACAACTCTTTTTGTTGTTTGCTTCATAACAAAAACCTCCTTGTTTCATAACATCCATCATTATGGATATTATACGAAACAAGGAGGCAATAACGCAATGTATTATCCTAGCAAAAGACTACATTTTTAGACATGTTTATAAATCTTCATCCTCATCATAAATTTCATATTTTTTCGCTGCCTGCGCAATATTCAATGAATGGTCCGCCACACGCTCCAAGTCTACTAAAATTTCATTAAAGTATAAGCCCTGAACTGCTTCACATTTCATTTTGCTCAAGCGCTTACTGTTGGACGCACGCATCTTGTCAACCATCTTATCAATATCCGCTTCCAAATCATAAATAACGCGGTACAATTCTTCGCTTGGATTTGAGAAATGCTCACATGCCAAATCGTAAATCTTATAAACTGCCTGTGACAATTCCTTCAAATTCTTCAAGGCCTTATCAGAGAACTTACGCTTGTCCTCTTTCATCTGCAGTGCATATCCCAGAACATTTTCCGCATGGTCGCCGATACGCTCCAAATCCGTCACAATATGATACAGATTACCGGCATGGGTCGCTTCTTTCTCAGAAACTCCAAGCTGGTTTGTACGAATCAGTGCTGCCACGATTTCTTTATTCAAAAAGTCCACTGCTTCCTCATTTCTCTCGAACTGCTCTTTGGAAATCGTCATATTTCCAAAATAGGCTTTTGTTGAAGCTTCCATATTTTCACGAACCAAAGAATGCATTCTGCCGACTTCCTTGTCAATCTGTCCAATCAAAACCGTACCGGACTGATAACCGGATTCATCAATATAATGAAGTGCCGCTTCCTCTTTGTCATCCTCACCGCGAATGACAAATTTAGAAATTTTAACAAGATACTTCGCACACGGCAGAAGAATAATTACTGTTACGAGGTTGAAAATCGTATTGGCATTGGCAATCTGTCTGGTCGGATTTCCCGGAGCTGTATTCAAAATCCAGTCGAAGATAACCGGGAAAATCTGCGTAAGTATCATGAACAGCACCATGCCGATACTCTCAAACAAAATAACGATAAATGCTACACGTTTGGCATCTTTGCGACCACCAAGGGAAGCAAGTGCCGGCGCAACACTCGCACCGATATTCATACCGAGCATAATGTAAAATGCCTGTGGAAAGGCACCCGGAAATGCCATAACACCACTGAGTGCTAACATCTGCAAAACACCAACGGATGCCGATGCACTCTGAATAATAACGGTGAAAATAACACCAATAATAACGCACAAAATCGGATTAGAAAACTTCTGCAGCAAACTCTGGAACCAAACCTCGCCTGCTAACGGCTTCATTGCTGCGCTCATCGTACCAAGACCAATGAACAGTACGCCAAGGCTGGCAATAATCTGTCCTACATTCTTTACCTTAGGTTTTTTGGAAAACATCGTAATTGCCACACCAACGAACGCAATCACCGGCGCAATTTCGGAAATATTAAAGGCAATCAACTGTCCGGTAATCGTTGTTCCAATCTTTGCTCCCATCAGAATTCCGACGGAACGCTCCAACTGCATCATACCGGCATTTACAAAACCAACCACCATAACGCACATCGCGTTGGAACTCTGAATCAATGCGGTCAGTCCCGCACCTACCATCATCGCTATAATGCGGTTTTGTGTCAGTTTTTCAAGAATCTTCTTTAAATAAGAGCCTGCTACCAACTTCAAGCCATCGCTCATCAGGTTCATACCAAAGATGAACATTGCAAGGCCACCCGCCAAATTAATCACATTCCATATAGACATTTCATTATCCTCTCTCTACGTTTTGTAAAGTCATGTAAAATTTATGTGTATCCATGTAAAGCCCCTAACAACTAATATATCATTGTTAGAGGCTTAACTCAATAACTTTATTATTTTTTTATACTTGTGCCGGCAGGACTATCCATGCAAAAAAGTCCCTTGTGCCTGCAAATTAAGGGAATTCATCACCGAATTTCTTTCCTTGTCTCCCGCAGCATTTCCGCAGATTCATGAAGTCTTGAAACCTCTTTTTCATCCAGTGAAATCGGAATCGTTGTCTCAATCCCTCTGGCTCCGACAATTGCAGGCATACTCAGCACAACATCCTCCAGCGCGTACTCGCCATGCATACGGAGCGAAATTGGGAAAATCGATTTTTCATCCCGCACAATTGCCTGACAAATCCGCTTTACCACCATCGCAATTCCATAATATGTGGCATCTTTTTTGGCAATAATCTCATAGGCGCTGTTTTTTACTTGTTCCTCAATGCTCTCGGTATTTCCTTCGTGATTAAAGTGCCCCCGCATTTCACAAAAGGAATTTAACGGAACGCCCGACACATTGGCACTGCTCCACGCCGCAATTTCACTGTCACCATGCTCGCCGATTACAAAGGCATGCACGCTCCGGCTGTCAACTCCTAAATGCTGCCCCAGATGATACCGAAGTCTCGCAGAATCTAACACAGTTCCCGAACCGAACACACGGTGTTCCGGGAATCCGCTCACTTCCATCGCAACCTGCGTCATAATGTCAACCGGGTTTGAGACAATGAGTAAAATCCCCTTGTACTGCTGTTCTTTTATCTGTGTCACAACATCTGCCATTATTTTGGCATTTTTTTGAACCAAATCAAGCCTTGTTTCATTTGGCTTCTGATTGGCACCCGCCGTAATTACAATAATTGCCGCATCACCAACATCTTCATAACCGCCCGCATATATTTTCATTGGACCGGCAAACGAGGCACCATGACTGATATCCATCGCCTCGCCTTCCGCGCGGTCTTTATCCACATCAATCAATACCATTTCCGAAAAAAGTCCGCTTTGCATAAGCGCAAACGCCGACGCCGAGCCAACAAAACCGCAGCCGACAATTACTACTTTTCTGACATTGACACATTCACATTTCTCTGACATAACACCCTCCATTTTTTACATAATAAATCCATAAGCATCTGCCACTGATTTTCTATCCTGTGTTATGCCCATAAATTGTTTTTTTATTCAATGTAATAAATGTTTCGTAATATATATAACATTAATTTCACTACTATAATTATTTAAGCGAAAATAGTGCCATAACCTTCATCATTAGAAATTTTGAACACCGTCGGTGCATAGAGGGCGTAGTTAGCCCTCATGCACCGTTACGTGTGTTCTTTTTAGCGAAAGCGGTTTCTAATGATGAATGTTATGGCACTATTTTCTATTAAAACATATTTTAAATTAATCTTATACTATACACCTTGTAAATATAAACCAAATCCGCTATACTATTTTTATTAGGAAAGGCGGTGAAAGGATGGATGAAATGACAGATAAAGAATTAATCACCATACTCATTGACAAGTACACAGATTTACAACGCATTAAAAAAGCAAACAATGACACCCCAAACGAAGAGCTTGATTATCAAATCAAAACAACCACGGCAAAATTATCTTCCATGGGTATTAATGTTGAAGATTTGACCTTATAAAAAGCAAAATTTTAGATTAATAGTATAATAATACCCTCCATAGGAAATAGTATTTCTCATGGAGGGATTCTTATGAAAAAAGATAAAATGAAATCAAAAAATACGGATTATTCCTGTGACGACTATGACGATTTCTTTGAGGACGACATAGCCGAGACGGAATCGGATTATGACGACATTTCTGATTTTGAGCCGCCAAGAGATGTGCCCAAAAGGAAGGAATGACTTTTATTATATTTAAGACAGTGCGATATATGTTGATGCGACTTCAGCCTTTTGTTGCAACTCTCTTTTTCACGTGCTAAAATAATGTGTTATCAGAGCAGCCAAAGCCCAACACAACAGGAGGAAGCAGACATGGCAAAAAGAAAAATATCATCAACCCAAATATGCTACCGCATTAGTCTGGTACTTCTTCCTATTATGCTCGGCCTTTCCCTTTTGTATCAGGCAGGGATTTTTATTCCTACTAAGATTTTTCCACCTTGTATGTTCCATGCTTTGACCGGTTTTTCCTGTCCCGGCTGTGGCAGTACGCGTGCGGTTTCCGCTCTGCTTCGTGGTGACTTACTCACCAGTTTAAAACTTCAACCGGCAATCTTTTACTGCGCCCTTGTCTATACCGCCTTTGTCCTTTCTCATACACTGGCATTACTCATAAATGGCACAAAAAAGAAACACCCCTCTCTTTTCAAAAAGGGATGTTTTCTTCATCATTTTTCTCATTTTCGCGGTATGCACCTAAGCGCAAATATCCTTTATGTACTTGTATGGATTTTCCTCGGTTTTGGTGTACTGCGGTTTGGTTATGAATTGTGGCTGAGGCTTATCTGATTTTATCATAATGCGTTTACCATTCTACATCTTCCTTTGGTACACAATCCCCTATCGATGTTTCCAACCCTGTTCTCATTGATTCAACCATCCCTGGAATTGAGTTAAGATATACTGTTTCCTGCATTTGTAATATTAATTGCTGACATCATAATAATTCGCTTTGCACTTTTCCATTTATTCTACGTTATCATATCTAACGATTTGCACTTTTTTATTTGCATTATAACACATGTCAAGAATAGATTCAATCAATAAAAAAGAAACACCCCTCATTTTTTCAAAAAGGGATGTTTCAATTATTACATATTAACAATTCTAGAAAAACTTTCTATATGTAGATAATGTTGATGCTGTCGTACACACCGCAATTACACAAAACACAAATATAATTGCACCAAGCGCACAGCCGATAATTGATGTAACAAATCCTGCTGTTGCCAGTCCTTTTTTCTCTGGTGAAAACATTGTCTTATAACGTGAATATAATACCAATGCTACAATAGAGCACGCAAGACTGATTACTCCCCAAACAAGACAAAAAAGGCAAATAGAAACAATACCAAGCACCAAAACTGCAATAGCGATACTATCTTTATTCTGATTTGGTACCTGCCCCGGATTTGGCTGATACGGATTTGGCTGACTCTGGTAACCATTATTATTCATCTGTTCATCCATCTTTTTCTCCTCCTTATCGTTTATTTATTTCAAGTGTAACCGAATTTCCGTTTCCTTGTCAAGGAGTATCTTTCTTAACCTTCTGCGAAATCACGCGCTCATAATCATACCCGGTATCCTGCCGCCTCTCGATCGGTTTCAATTCAAATGCCACAACCGCATTTTTCTCCAAACTAAACGAAATTTCCAGACAGTCTTTTCCCGCTTTTACCGTCTGACTTGTAATCCATGGCCTCGCCACTTCACGCAGCAAATTCACCTCATCTCTCGATGGATTTGCCGGCTCCCCAAGGTCGTGCCAGACCTTCAGTGGATTGCCATGCTCTTCATCGACAATTTTTACAAGATTGCAGTATTCTTGTCGTTCATAATTCTCCGGAAGATGAATCGTATAAGTAACTTCCTTCTTCTCGCCTTTTCCATCATTGTCCGGATTCCAGATAACACCATAATAACTGCCATCTTCCTGCTTTGTAATAAGCGAATCCTCAGAACGGTGAACGCAGGTGCCGGTTAATTTTTTATAAAAGGCAAATGTCCAGAACGTCGGCTTTGGAATACAGCCATTTGCTACCAGTCCAAAACCACCATGAAATGGCGTAAACGGAACGCCAAGTTCCTCAAACACATCGCCAAATGTCCAATACGAATACGAGGCATGGCAGTCACCAAGTCTCGACAGCATATGCGCCACATATGCAGCGTTATAACAGGTATCGTGTACCGGAGCATTCGGAATGTATGACGTGTTATATTCTGTGATATGAATCTCTTTACCGGCAAACTCCTCATAACCGTCCACAATTTCACGCGATTTTTCCAATACAGAAAATGCATCATCCGGATCATGTAAATCAATATAGCCATAATGTCCTACCCGGTCCGGCATATAACTTGTATAATGATGCCGCGTCACAAAGTCAAGCGGCAGTTTCTTTTCCTTTACAAAATCAAGAAAATCACGAAGCCACGACACATCATCAACACCGCAAATCGCCGGTCCGCCAACCAGAAGTCTTTCATCTACTTCTTTCACTGCCTTTGCCGTAACTTCATATAAATGAAAATATTCCTGCCTGTCAGCATCTTTCCAAAACCCCGGCAGATTCGGCTCATTCCAGACTTCAATCGGCCAAAGCAAAACCTCATTTTCCCCATAACGCTGCATAAGATGACGAAGCGTGTTCTGCACAAGGCGCGTCCACTTATCATAATCCGCCGGGGGCGTAATATTACCCTTCCAGTAAAATACCGTCTCTTCGCCGCTTGCCATTTGTTCCGGCATAAAACCAAGCTCAATAAATGGACGGATTTTCAAATCCTGATAAGCGTCCATCACCATATCCAAATAAGTAAAATTGTATTCTTCTTTCACCGAACCATCCGGCGTAATAAATTCCTGATAAATTGCCATGTCTTTACAGAAAAGTCCATGACCACGGATATAGTCAAATCCAATCTTTTTCTGAACCAGTGCTAACTGGTCTAAATATTCTTTGTGAAGCGCCAAATCCATACGCCCTGTTCCGATACAGGAAAAAGCACGGTTGTGAAACATGACCGGTTCATTTTCATAAACTTCATATTTTTCCATAGTAACCTCCCTCAAACAATCATAAATAATGCAACAGGCTGGCAGCATTTATTTGTAAATAACAAACGAACACCGTCAGCCTATTCCCACATTCAAAAAAGTGCCTGCTAAACCTTTTTCACCGTCATTGTATCATATGCCCCACACCTAGAAAATGGATTATCCAATCATTCTATTGCATTTTTACAATAATTTAGTCCATCCTTTTCCCATATTGCCTGCCTTCTCTTTTCATCTAAAACAAGCCATTCTTCCAGAGACAGCGGCGTATAATCAGAAAACATGCAGAATGTATTAATCATCCGGCACGGAATCGGCATCGGTTCATTCTGCCCCGGATTCTGGTGTTTCGTGTTTCGTGTCATACGGATGAACTCATTTACCAGAACTTCATCGTGTGTATCATGTACATGTCCGTACATCATCACCGTTTTGGGATTTCCCTCCTTATTGCGGCGGTACTGCCCATTGTAGCAAAAGATTGGATAGTGAGATAAAATTATCTTTCTTTTATTATCATTCAGCTCCGCATACGGCTTAATCCACTCAAAACGGGTTGCATCAAACCGGCGGTCTTCGAGATAATTATCGTGATTTCCTTTCACAAGAAACAGCCTGCCATTTAACTGCTGCAAAATATCATTCGTCTTTTTCCCACGTTCCATAGAAACATCCCCAAGAATAACGACCTCATCATTTTCCCGGACTTTTTTGTTCCAACGCTCAATCATATATTCATGCATTTTATCACAGTTTTCAAACCCGCGGCAATCCATTTTCGTAAGCAGGCTTTCATGGTAAAAATGTAAATCCGAAATATAGTAGCGCATCAGCACCTTCCTTCCTAAAAAAGTTTAATTTGTAAGTTTTCAAAACCGTCCTCATCAATCCGCAAATAACGAAAAAGTTTACCCGGATATCCGGATAAACTTTCTCACACAAAAAAGGATTTATTGAAAAGCAAGCACTTGTAAGCAATTTAAAATTACAAGATTTCATGAATCCAGCCTTTTGGAGCTTCGATACGACCCATCTGGATTCCTGTCAATGTATCATAAAGTTTCTTTGTAATCGGTCCCATCTCATCCATACCACTTGGGAAACAGATTTCTTTACCATGGTCAACGATTTTGCCAACCGGTGAAATAACAGCAGCTGTTCCGCAAAGACCACACTCAGCGAAATCTTTTACTTCATCGAATTTAACTTCTCTCTCCTCTGCCTCTAATCCCAAATATTCTTTTGCTACATACATCAAAGAACGTCTGGTGATGGATGGAAGAATACTATCCGACTTCGGTGTTACTACTTTGTTATCTTTGGTAACAAAGATGAAGTTTGCACCACCGGTCTCTTCTACCTTTGTACGGGTAGCAGCATCCAAATACATATTCTCATCATAGCCCTGATTATGAGCATCTACGATTGCATGAAGACTCATCGCATAGTTCAAACCGGCTTTTACATGACCGGTACCATGAGGTGCTGCACGGTCAAAATCACAAACACGAATCGTAATCGGTTTTGCACCGCCCTTAAAGTAAGGACCTACCGGTGTACAGAACATACGGAACTGATATTCCTCTGCCGGTTTTACACCAATTACCGAACTGCTCGCAAACATGTACGGACGAATATATAAGGTAGCACCAGAACCATAAGGCGGTACATAAGCCGCATTGGCTGCTACTACTTTCTCAACTGCTTCTACAAATCTATCTTCCGGAAATGGTGGCATTTCCAAACGCTTTGCCGTATTTGCCATACGGGAAGCATTCAAATCCGGGCGGAACGTAACAATCTTGCCATGCTCCGTAGTATATGCTTTCAAACCTTCAAAGCAAGTCTGTGCATACTGCAATACGCCGGCACATTCATTCATAACGACATTGGCGTCCTTTGTCATCACGCCATCATCCCAAGCGCCATTCTTAAAATTTGACACATAACGCTCATCGGTCTGATAATAACCAAAGCCAATATTGGACCAATCGATATCTTTCTTTTCCATCTAGAATTCCTTCTTTCTTCTGTCATTTCACTGACTTTTGTCCTTGTTCTATCTTACTCCATCCATCTGGCACTGTCAAGACAGCAATGCTAAATTTTCACGAAAGCTACAAGCCATGCAAAAAAACAAACTCACGCTGCTTCGTCGGGAGCTCGCTCACGTAAGAAGCAGTGGGAGATTGTCTTTTTATAGGGCGACAGCCCGTGACCGAGCAGGCTCTGCCTGCGAGGTTGCATGGCTCAGTTTGTGAGGCGACAGCCCGTGACCGAGCAGGCTTTGCCTGCGAGGTTGCATGGCTTGTGTAGTATAATGCGACAGATTGGCGTATTCCTTGGCACGCGAGCGAGTTGGCAACTTGCTTCATGCAACGCAAATTGTCTCCAAAGTCCAAAAGCGTTGCATACGCGCAAAAATCTTCCATTCCCAATGCAACGCTATCTCTCAAACCAGCCAAAAAGAGTTGTTTTTGTGTCGTGATTCGCCTAAAAACGTCGCAAAACAAGAAAAATATGCAACCCTTTACCTCATATCAAGGCAAAATCGTTGTTTTAGACACCCCAGCCAAAATCCCCCGGTTAAACCACCCCATCTTCCCTCATACAGTAGAGATTTTATATCTTTTTGGTATCCTGCGTATAAACACGCGGGTATCTGGCATGCTTGCATGCCGATACCCCTGCGCGTTTATCAGCGGGAGCGGCGCAGGAATACCAAAAAGATATTAAATCTCCGCTTGAAACCCTCCCCCCTTTCATTGTAAAATAAACTCAACCACACAAAAAGGAGACAGTTATGAAACACATTTTATGCTATGGCGATTCGAACACACACGGATACATTCCCGGTGGCGGACGCTATGATGACGATACACGCTATACCGGTATTCTCGCCAAATTACTTGGCAGTGATTACCGAATTATTGAGGAGGGATTAAACAGCAGAACTTCTTCCTTTGACGACCCTTTTGAACCATACAAAAACGGAATGGACTGTCTGGTTCCCTGCTTGGACTCACATAAGCCATTGGATTTAACAATTCTTATGTTAGGAAGCAACGACATGAAAGTTTATTTTTCGCCGTCCGTCCAAAAAATTGCAGGAAGTCTCGCCAAAATATGCCAAACAATTCTAATGGTAAGCGAGGCACCGGTTCTGTTAGTAAGCCCGATTTATCTGGGCGATAACATGGCAGATTCCGACTTTGCAGCAAGTTTTCCGCCATCTTCCATCGCAATTTCGCATGAACTTGGCGGCGCACTTGAACAAGTTGCCAAACAACTGGATATTCCGTTTTTAGATGCCGCAAAAGTCACCCTGCCATCGGAAGAAGATAGTCTTCACTTAACAAAAGAAGGACATTTGGCACTTGCAAAAGCACTTGCCAAAAAAGTAAAAGAAATCTTAGAATAAGCGAGGCAATCATATGAATGTAGTAGGAATTATAGCAGAATACAATCCCTTTCATAAGGGACATGCCTATCAGATTCAAAAAGCAAAGGAACAATGTGGTGCAGAATTCGCCGTTGTCGTAATGAACGGTGATTTTGTCCAGCGTGGCGAACCTGCCATTTTTGACAAATACACCCGCACAAAAGAGGCACTTTTAGGCGGTGCCGACCTCATTTTTGAACTACCGGTTCGGTTCGGTCTTTCGAGTGCCGGCGATTTTGCCATGGGCGGCGTTCTCGCATTGAACGCTCTTCCGTCTGTCACACATTTATGTTTTGGCACGGAAACCGGCGACCTCACTCCTCTTTTGCAGGCCGCTTCCTTTCTTTGCGATGAACCCGATTCCTACCGCACGCGCGTGAAACACTTCGTGAAACAAGGTATTCTCTATCCCAAAGCCCGCTCACTTGCCTTGGCTGCTGAATCCGGGCTGCCGACAGAAACCTGGGACTCGCCAAACAACATTCTTGGCTTAGAATACTGCGTCGCTCTGCAAAAACTTCATTCTAAAATTAAACCTTTTACCATACGGCGCGAGGGGCAGGGATACCATGACAATGACACACCGGCACTCTCCGATTTTCCTTCTGCTACTTTTCTGCGCGAACAAATTCGCAAAGCCGGGGAAAAGGAAAACCTTTCGCTAAGCGATTTTTCATCCCTGATTGGCTACTCTCTTTTAACCGCAAAAGATTTGTGCCGGATAAAAGACATTACGCCGGATTTGTCTGACCGCATCCGGAATGAATTGCCAAAATACCGGGAGATAAATGAATTCGTAAAGACAATTAAAAATCCGTCCCTCACAACCGGACGAATCAAACGCAGCTTCTTTCAGTGCCTGTTTGACATCGAAAAAGAAGAACCGGTTATGCCGTATCTGCGTGTTTTAGGCATGAAAAAAGAAGCATCTTCCCTGCTTTCACAAAAAGAAAATGCTTCTTGTCAGATTCTCACAAAACTTTCCTTTGATGTACCCAAAATGGATGATACTGCAAAAAAACTCTTTGCAAAGGACTTACTCGCTTCCGACTTATATCGGCAAATCTTTTGTCACAAGTACAATCAGACACTGCCTAATGAGTATCAGCACTCGCCGATTGTCCTTTGAGCCTGCCATATAATTTCGTCATTTTTCTAATTTTTTCACAAAGTTTATCATCAAACACGCCACCGGCCATTCGCCATTTCCAGTTGCCGCCAAGTGTCGATGGTGTATTTATTCTTGCCGAATTTGGCAGACACAGATAATCCTGTGCCGGAATGATGCAAAGGTCCGAAACACTTCCCATCGCCAGCGCAATCAAATCCCATGTCAATTTTTTCTTCGAGGTAAACCGGCTGCGGTTCATATATCGAAGAGCCACATCCTTATCCTCTTTTTTCAATTCGTCAAAAAAACTATATGTTGTCGCATTATCATGCGTTCCGGTATAAACAACCGAATTTCTGTCATAATGATACGGCAGATAATCACTGTCCTCTCTGGAATCAAATGCAAACTGTAACACTTTCATTCCCGGGAAACCGGAATCCGCCAAAAGTTTGCGGACCGAATCGGTCAAAAATCCCAAATCCTCAGCAAGAATCGGAAGTTTTCCCATTTGATTCTCCAAAGTCTCAAACAACTCAATGCCCGGACCCTTTTCCCACTCACCGAATTCTGCGGTCGCATCTCCATACGGAATCGCATAATATTCATCAAAGCCGCGAAAATGGTCAATGCGGAGCATATCATACAATTCATAACATGTTTTAATTCTGGCAATCCACCACGAATACCCCTGTTCTTTGTGAACCTCCCAGCGGTACAGTGGATTTCCCCAGAGCTGCCCGGTCGCAGAAAATGCATCCGGCGGACATCCCGCAACTGCCGTCGGCAGTCCATTTTCATCAAATTGGAACAATTCCGGATGCGCCCATGTATCCGCACTGTCTAAGGCAACATAAATCGGAATATCTCCGATAATGGAAACCCCCTTGTCATTGGCATATTTTTTCAACGCCGCCCACTGGGTATAAAATTCATACTGAACAAACTGATAAAAACCAACATCCCCTAACAAGCGGTTCCGATAAGACACCATTGCCTCCGGGGAACGCAAACGAATATCATCTTCCCACTCCAGATAACTTTTTCCGGACTTATTATCTTTAATTGCCATAAACAAGGCATAATCAGCAAGCCACTCGGAATTTTCCTGCACAAACGCCTGATAAGAAACATCCGCTTCAATACTACTGTTTGCATATGCCTTTCGCAACAGACCAAGCCGCTTCTGAAATAACACATCATAGTGTACTTCTTTTCCACTCGTTCCTTCGGCGGCACGAATGCAGTCATCCTCTGTCAAATACCCTTTTTTCACAAGGTCATCCGGTGAAATGAAATACGGATTTCCGGCGAAAGTGGAAAATGCCTGATACGGCGAATCTCCATAACCGGTCGGTCCCATCGGCAGAATCTGCCAGTAACTTTGTCCTGCTTTCACTAACTGGTCTACAAAATTATAAGCACACCGGTCAAAACAGCCAATCCCATACTTGGATGGGAGGCTGGCAACCGGAAGCAAAACACCACTGCTTCTTTTCATAACCTATGCTCCTTCTATCTGTGACATCATTTAATTTGCTGCTAATAACGCTTTACTTACTTTCACATCAAATTTATCCGACCATGTCTTGTATGTCTTTTGAAAACTTTCCGTCTGTTTTTCAGACACAAGCTGGTTCCGGTACTGCTGCTGCAATGCCGCCGAATTGGTCTGAATACAATGTGCAATATAAAAACCGTCTTTTTCCTCAATAAGAGCAGATGTCTGATTCTTTTTCAGGCTGACAACAGCTTTTGCAAGATTAGTACGGCTGTCCTGATTTCCAATTAAATACTCAATCGCATCTGCCTGTGTTTTGTTTTTTGCCACCGTGTAAAAACTATTCTGTGAGCTTGTCACTTCACTCAAAATCTGCGACATCGTATTTTTCACGGTTTCCTTATTTTTCGCGTTCGCCGCCTGATAAATCAATTCCACTTTAGCTGCCGAAAGTGTATTGGCCGCATAATCAATTTTGAGTTTTCCCATCTGTACATTGTACATTTTCTGCGCCAGTTTATTTTCCTCAAAAATTTTAGAAAGTACCTTTAATTCAATTCCCTGCGTCTGCTTGTCCTTCGCCGGAATCGAATCAAACACCGTCTTTGCCCGGTAATCTGCCTCTTCCTTTTCATCCGTTGCAAGCTGCACCTTCTCGATAGCAGCCTCTTTGCCAATCACTTTCACCTGAATAATCTGGCGAAGCACCGATTCAATTGCTTCCTGTCCGACAGACTTATCCTTTACCGCTTTATTGTACTTCCAAATATCGGTTCCCAAAATACTCTCATACTGATTCTTCATAAAATAATAGTAGGTCTTGTATTCCTTATAGGAAACTGTCGTCTTTCCTACTGCAATAACGGAAGAATCCTCTTTTAAGTTACTATTTGATACCGATGCCGCACGCTCGGAAGAGCTTGTTTCCTCCACCGCCTCGCTTCCGCATCCAACAACACTAATACACATGCTGACACATACTAGTATTGCCAAAATAAATCGTTTCATATCGTTCCTCCTCATTCTTTATTTGATATGCTAAGTGCACGAATTTCATCTACTATTTTCTCCGCCTCCGAAAGCACATTGCCCGTATACTGGTAAACAAAATATGGTTTTGCCCCCGGCACAAAACGAAGTTTTCTTCCCATCGACGCGATGAGTTTTGGAATTCCTTCCACATCAATTTTTGCCTGTGGATACATCGTAAACTGAAGCTGCTCTTTTTTACTTGCCACCTCCATAATAAACGCTTCATGCGCCTTCGCTTTCAAAATGGCAATATTCAAAAGATTCATTACACTCTTTGGCGGCTCACCAAAACGGTCGACTAACTCATCAATCATGTCCGTTTTTTCGTCTTCCGTCTCAAGTTCCGCAATTCTTTTATAAATGTCCAGTTTTTGGAATTCATTTTTAATATAACTGACCGGAATAAATGCGTCAACCTTTATTTCGACACTCGTTTCATATTCTTCCTCCGGCACTTCTTCTCCTTTGCACTTTTTCACCGCTTCATTGAGCATTTTACAGTACAAATCATACCCGACTGCTTCCATATGTCCATGCTGGCTCGCACCCAGAAGATTGCCTGCCCCGCGTATTTCCAAATCCCTCATGGAAATACGGAATCCCGAGCCAAGTTCCGTAAACTCCTTAATCGCCGCCAGACGTTTTTCTGCCACTTCTTTTAGCAATTTGTCCCGTTTATAAAGCAGAAATGCATAAGCCGTGCGGTTACTTCTTCCCACACGTCCGCGTAACTGGTAAAGCTGGGACAGCCCAAGCCTGTCTGCATCCTCAATAATAATCGTATTTACATTCGGAATATCAAGCCCGGTTTCCACAATCGTAGTCGCTACCAAAACATCAATTTCACCCTCAACAAACCGAAACATCGTCCGCTCCAGTTCGCGTTCATTCATCTGTCCATGGGCAAAGGCAACCACCGCTTCCGGCACAAGTTTCGCAATTTCATTTGCCACAATATCCATATTGCCAACACGATTGTATACATAGTACACCTGACCGCCTCTTCCGATTTCGCGCAAAATGGCTTCTCTTACAATCGGCTCACTTTTTTCCATAACAAATGTCTGAATCGGCATACGGTCTACCGGCGGTTCCTCCAAAACACTCATATCGCGGATTCCAACCAGACTCATATGAAGCGTTCTTGGAATCGGCGTCGCTGTCAGCGTCAGCACATCAATATCATTTTTCATTTGCTTTAATTTTTCCTTGTGTGTCACGCCAAACCGCTGTTCTTCATCAATCATTAAAAGTCCCAGATTCTTATAAGAAACACTTTTACTGAGCAGTCTGTGAGTTCCAATCACGATATCGACACTGCCCTTTTTCAAGCCCTCAATCGTTTTTTTCTGCTCCGACGGTGTTCGCAGACGACACAATAATTCCACGTTAATTCCGTAATCTCTCATGCGCTGTGAAAAAGTATTGTAATGCTGTGCCGCGAGAATCGTTGTCGGCACTAAAAAGGCAACCTGGCAGCCATCCATCACCGCCTTAAATGCGGCACGAATCGCAATCTCCGTCTTGCCATAGCCAACATCGCCACAAATCAGACGGTCCATAATGCGGCTGCTTTCCATATCTGCCTTTGTCGCCTCAATTGCCTTTAACTGGTCTTCCGTCTCCTCATATGGGAAAAGTTCTTCAAATTCTTTCTGCCACACCGTGTCTTTTTCAAAACAATGGCCTTTTTTTGCCTGCCTCTTGGCATACAGTTCGACAAGTTCCCCGGCAATCTCCTTAACCGCGCCTTTCACCCTCGTTTTCGTCTTTTTCCATTCCGGCGAATTCAAGCGGTTCAGCTTTGGAACTTTGGCATCACTTCCCGCATATTTTTGCAGCACTTCAAGTGACGTCGCAGGCACATACAAATTACTTCCTGCCGCATACGCCACCTTGAGATAATCTTTTGTCACATGGTCTTTTTCAATTTTTTCAATTCCCTGATAAATGCCAAGACCATGATTTTCATGAACGACATAATCACCGATTTTTAAGTCGTTAAAACTGTGAATCGCAGCACCATTATACTGCTTTACTTTTCGCTTTTTCTTTTTCTTTGCGCCGAAAATATCACCTTCTGTGACAACGACAAAACGAAGCGCAGGATACTCAAATCCTCTTCGCAGATTTCCTCTTGCCACCATGATTTCTCCCGGCATGATTTCACGCTCAAAATTTCCTTCATAAGATGCCGTCAAATCAAAATCCTGCAAGTCCTCACACAGTCTGCGCCCTCTTGTCTCCGAACCGGACAGCAAAAGCACACGGTATCCGTTTTTCTTAAACTGTTGTAAATCTTTTGCCAGCATTGAAAAATTATTGTTATAGGAAGGTGCCGCCTGCACAGAAATGAAAAATTTGTGTTTCACGGTCAAATCGGAAATCGGCGTATCAAGGGTCGTCAGCAAAACAAGCGGATTGTCCTGCAGCCGTTTCATCACTTCCGGCAAAGAATACAAAATATCCATCTGGCGGGGCAGAATATATCCCTTTTCCAATCTCGTGCTCATGCTCTCGCGAAACTCATATTCCACCGTCTCCGCACGCTCTACTAAACGCGCCGGCTCATCAAAAAAAACAAGCGTTTTTCGATGCGCAAAATAATCAAAAAAGGAAACGACCTTCTTTTCAAAATACAAAATATAACTTTCAAGATTTACCATGCCGTGATATGCATGAAATGTTTCCTCAAAACTCTCAATGTTCTGGCGAAGTCTTGCTGCCTCTTCATTTTTCCCCTGCGTTTTTAATTCTTTTACGGTCTTTTCCATATCAAGCCGTATTTCCCTAAGGCCTCTCACCGCGGTATCTTCGGTCATAAACACTTCTGCCGCCGGGTAAATTTCGATTTCCGAAAGGTCTTCTACCGAACGCTGGCTCTCCACATCAATCCGGCGAATCGTATCGACTTCATCATCCCACAAATCAATTCGGCACGGGCACTCCTCAGTCAATGGATAAATATCTAAAATGCCGCCTCTTACCGAAAATTCACCTTCGCTTTCCACCTGAGAAACGTTCGCATATCCCATCGCAGAGAGTTTATGCTGCATTTCTTCTAAATCAAGCAAGTCACCCGGTTCAATCCGAATCCGCTGGCTTTCATATTTTTCATAAGGTACACAGGCATCCATACCCGCATCAATCGTCGTAATAATTGTCACAGGTTTGTCTCCGGCAAGCGCCTGAATTGCCTTTAACCGCTCAGCCACAATCGCACTTCCGTGGACATCTGCGCTATAGAAAATCAAATCTTTCGCCGGATAATACATCACATTTTTATCATACAAACGATAATCCTCTAAAAGCTCTCTGGCACGGATTTCGTTGTACGTGACAATCAGGCGGACGTCAGCCAAATCTTCCATGCCATAAATCATATGACACTTCTGTGCCTCCATACCGCCCACTACGGTAGCCGGAGTTTCCCCCTTATCAACCGCAAGCCTTAATTGGGTATATTCCTCCATTTCACGAAGGGGTGCTAATAATGTCTCCACCGTTTACTCTCCTACTTTCTTTCCATTTACCGCATTCATCGCCGCCTTTACATCTTCCTGCAAAATTTCCAGAAGGCCCTCTTCTGCCAATGCAAACACATCGCGGATTTTTGCGTCATCTTCTTTGCTGAAACGCCCTAACACATGTTTTACCAAATCTCCATTTTCCGGTTTTGCCCCCACGCCAATTTTAATTCTCGGAAATTCCTGCGTTCCTAGATGAGCAATAATACTTTTGATTCCATTGTGCCCGCCCGCACTTCCTTTTGGGCGAATCCGCACCTGTCCGACCGGCATACTGATATCATCGTAAATAATCACAATTTCATCCGTCGTCAGCTTATAATAATCCATGAGTGCACGCACACTCTCTCCACTCAGATTCATATACGTCTGCGGCTGCACAAGCATGACCTTCTGCCCCTCAATCACACCTTTTCCAACAATCGCTTTTCCTTCTTTACTGCGAAGTGCAATTCCATATTTATCACTCAGATAAGTCACCATATCAAAACCAATATTATGTCTTGTCGCTGCATATTCCGTTCCCGGATTTCCAAGTCCAACAATTAAAAACATTTTCCTCATCCTTTCCGTTACCAACACGTAACGCCCGGCGGCATCCTAAGATACCCCCGGGTCATTTTTATTTTCTTAGATTCTGGTTGTATTTTCTTACATGTAATAGTGATAATATCCCGAATGGCCAAAAATATTATACACGCTTCCTGCTATTGCAAATCCGACAATTAAAAGGATTATCACAAGAACTACCGTAATTAAAAGCCAGCAAAAATAGGATCTTGCATAATTTCTCAAATTAATGCGGTTTGTACCACCCACGGCAAATACAATTGCAAAAATAAATCCAATAATCGGAATGCTGAACAATAATGTATACAAGAAATAACTCCATGCGCCAAGCGGTGTATAATCAAACCGCGGGTCGTAATTCCTGATTGGAATGTTATTTGGCTGCGGTGGCGTCTGATATGCCTGTCTAAACTGATTGTTCGGCTGCGGCTGTGGTTCCGGCTGCGGCGTTGGTTCCGGCTGCGGCTGTGGTTCCGGCTGCGGCTGTGATGTTGTCATTTTCTCCGCATTCACATTCTCAGTTTCAATTTTCTTTACAGGCGTGCCACATTCCGGACAAAATGAAGCCCCCTCATTTAATGGTTTCCCACAATTTCCACAAAACATGTTTTATCCTCCTTATTTCCTTCATCTTACTTGTGTTTTTTATTGTAACATATCCGGCTTGTTTTGCAAATATGGGATAGAACATTATTTGTGTCAAGATTTCTTCAGATGAAAAATGACGTAGCTTTTCTTATTAACACCAACGAAATGTGT
>OKWJ01000178.1_pt1 | contig 92810 bp, 85 predicted proteins | sample 1607121 | NCBI WGS metagenome assembly OKWJ01 (sample SAMN04414080, study PRJEB24778) | human gut metagenome | material: faecal | host: Homo sapiens | reverse complement strand
ATCTCTTTTATTTAATTAATACCATACAAACGGCCACAAGCTAAAAATTAAAGACGGGGTACCACTAGGAGAATATTCAGCCCCCAGGTAAGCCTCAAATTTCTCAGCAAAACGATTAAATTCTGATACAAACTCTTCCTTACTAATGGTCCGTTCATAGACCCTACATAAAAAATTGATATAATCCATAACGAGAACCGTATCATCCACTCCATACAGGAAATGTAATTTACTCGCATCAGGAATCATCCCCTGTTTTAGCCAAGCTTCAGCCATACTTATATCCATTATAAGGTATGCTTCAAATTCAATATTACGTTCAAAATCCGATCGCATATAAGCCGAACCGCCACATAAACTGAATTGTAACTGATGTATCATTTCATGAATAATTATAGAAGGATCACCCAAAACCCACTTTTCTTTTATCCTAATCACCTTGTCATCCCAATCTGCATATCCTTCTTTTATTTCCCCTGTTTTAGCTAAAATTATCCTCATCCTTATGTTTTTCAAATTCACAAGTGCGCGAATAACATCTCTTAACCGGGGAAATTCGAAATTAACTGCATTGCAAATATTCTCACACATACGTACGATATTCTCCTTCGGTATGCCCGGATCACTATTTATTATATCAAATAATGACAAGACCATACTCAACGAAACTTCCTCCGACTCGTAATAGAAAAGGCTCTCGCTTTCAATCGTTTCTTCTTCTGTTATATAATTTCCGTCATCGTAACATCCCACCAAGAAGACTGCTGACAATAGAATCCATATAATCCTTTTCAAACACTCTTTCGTAACCATAAAGTTTTATACTCGTTTCATCAATTCAATCGTATACTCACTCAATACCTATTAATCAATTAGTACAACCCTCCCTTTCCTTTAGTGCTTTCCACTTCTTCTCTTGATACTCTTTCCACTTCTTCTCACGTTCTTTGTATATCTCTTTCAACTCCTGCCAATCGAAATTTTTCAACTCTTCAAAAAATTCTATCTGTTCGCCAATATCTACCTGACACCGTATGCGAGTCGAATCCGGTGACAGATCATCCCATTTATAAAATTCCTTGTTTGAAGCCAAGATTTTCTCCACTACTGGCAAAGGCATTTTGTGTTTCATTATAGCATTATACATCTTTTTCAGATGCTTTTCCGTTATCTTATCACGTATTTCTTTACTGACATAAAAAAATACGGTTATAATATTTCCATGCCCATCAAGAACAAACTCTAACATCAAACCTCTATAAGTATTAAAAAGCCGACGAGGCCCAAACATGGGACGCGCTAGACCGGGTTCACACTTTTTGATAAACGGACGAATTTCTCGAGGAAGCACCGACCAACTCAACCAGTCCAACCACGCACTTTCCAAAGATCGCGAACGTATCACAATATGATGTCTGAATTTCTCTTTCGAGATCAATTGGTCATACCCTTCCACTCGATAGACACAACTATCTTTACTTTCAATCCGCTCTGTGTCTTTCATCAAAACAAGTTTCTGGGCTGAAAGGTGCTGCATTGCAAACAAAACAATCACCAAAAAAATATTTTCCTCATATCTCTTTTATTTAATTAATACCATACAAACGGCCACAAGCTAAAAATTAAAGACAGGGTACCATTAGGAGAATAGCCCGCTCATAAAATTTACATAAAAAAGACTGCCAACAACAGAATCCATATAATTCTTTTCAAACGCTCTTTCTTAACCATAAATTTTACACTCGTTGCATCAATTCTATTGTATCAATCGCATAATCGTGTTCCCCGTCGAATTTATAGTAGCCCGGATTCATAACGATATCCATTGCCCGCCGATAAAGTTCTTGTAGTATTTTATTAGGTAAATTCACGTACACAGATGATGACATCGTGAATGTCACTGTCTGAATTTTTCCATCCGAATCGCAATAAAAGGCTATCCAGAAACTACCTCCACCCTTATCTGCTGCCTCCTTTAAGATTTCTTTCAATTCCGGGGTTAGCAATTTTACCGCACACGAATCCCTCCATGCCGATCGTTGTGCCACATCTCCATCTGTTGGTTCTGCAACCCGTTCTGCGGTAAACCATTTACCGAACAACTTGTTAAACTGCCTGATTTTTACCTCGTACACGTCCCCTTGTTCATCAAGAGGGGTTGCCTCAAACTTTTGCGCATACACGCCGGAAATACAAAAACAGATACCTAACAGCATTATAATTCTTTTCATAACTCGAAATTTACATTTTCAATTATTTAGATTTTAGTAGTTCCTCTATCTTTTTCGACAACTCTTTCCCCCGAAGATTCTTAGCTACAATTCGATTGTCCTCGTCCAATAATAACGTGAAAGGGATACTCCGTACACCATATACTCGAGCCACCTCCGAAGCCTGTCCTTTCAAATCGGAACCGTTCAACCAAGGCAACCCATCCTCCATGATCGCCTGCACCCACTTAGATTTGTCGTCATCCAAAGATACCCCCAACACTTCCAGGCCTTTATCACGATACCTTTTGTACAACCGGATCACGTTAGGATTTTCTGCCCGACAGGGACCGCACCATGATGCCCAAAAGTCCACTAACTTCGCCTTAGCTTTAATTCCATGCAACGAAATCGGTTTCCCTTCCGGACTATTCACCGTAAAATCCGGTGCCACTTTATCAACAGCCACACGTCCGAGTTCCGACAACTGGGCAGCAATAATTCTCCCATACACAGAATTCTTAGCTCGTTCGCCCAATAAGTTATACAATTCCTGCAACTGTTCAACAGGAGCCTGTAAACCACAAGTCAATACGATATATGCGGCGGTACTGGTATTCGCATTCTCTTTCACGATCTCTGTTTGACGTTTTTGCATATCCTGCATAAACTTTTGTGCCTGTCCGGAAAGAGCCTGAACCCGCATCTGGTTTGCATCCTCGTAGGCAGTCTTCATATCAGATTGTAACTTTTGCTGTTGCTTTTTAGCTTCCCTCTGTAAGGTATTAAACTGATTAAAAACAGCCTGTTCTACTCCACCCTTCACTTCAATAGACTCTGTTCCAATCTGTACAGAATAATCGGTATTTTCCAACATTAACGGGATCATTCCCTGCCGATCAGATGTCATGATCGTTGCCATCACGGGTTCTGGAACTTGTCCTGCAAACTCAAGATTCCCCTCCTTGAGTATTGATACGCCCAACACATTTACAGTCCCGTTCAGATTGGGAACGACCAAATAAAAAGTATCCTGCTGTAGTTGCCCCAAATTACCCGTAATCCGGTAACCTCTTTGAGCATTGCATAGCCCCAAAAGGGCCATGCAAGCAATAAATAACATGATTCTTTTCATGATAACCTCATTAATCATCATTCACTAAAGGCGACAAAATCAGCCAAGATCACACCAAAATTCGCGTAATAAGCCTGATCACTCACGGTTATTTTGACATACCTGATTTCTTTAGGCTGTTTCATACGAAGTAACGTGATCTCTCCTGCCGTATTCCCGATCTCATTATCCTCATCAAAAGTAGCCCCTTCCCAAGATGCTAGATCTTTTGACACTAACACTTTTAGCAAGCTCGGACGGAAATTATGTTTCGTGTCCCATGGACTACTAATCGGGTTCGTGGCATCTTGCACCACTTTAAAGCCGGACACGGACTCCACTTTACCTAAATCGATAAGCAATTCATGTTGTCGGAAAGTATTTATCTGCTGAGGATTCCATATCGTCGCTTGATTATTATCTAATAAAAATTCAGGATGAGCATTATACCCGGTTTGATCAGAAGGCGAAACCGTTATTCCCGTGGCCGTCAGATAATTTAATGTAGTAGGGACCTTAGAATGTCCTTGTTCTTTCAGCACTGACAATGGATTCGGGAAATAATGCTTGTTATATCTCTCCACTTCCACTCCTTGCAATTCATGGAGTACCTCTAAGGCGAATCGACTAGCCGCCGTGTCCGCTAACACACTCTGCTTAACGGCATCTTTATATGCCTCATACAAGTATCGATTCTTTCCTAATATCACTTTTTTCAAATTCGGGAAATACAACAAGTCTTCCAATGTAGACAAATCATAATCAAACTCTAACACCTCTACCGTGTTAATAAAATTCTCATCCAGTTCTTCAATAAAGTAATGAGTTTGAATCTCCCGAACAAAATCACTATTAAATATTCGCTGATGTACATCCAACGGCAGGGGGGTAAAAACAATATCCACACCGGGAAGTTCTTGTAATTGACCTTTCCGTTCCACTACTACATCCTTGTTTACATCAATATCCTCCACCACGTAATACCTTTGTTTCAAGATACTATCCGTATCTGTTAATTCCAAAGTAATCAGTTCGTTCGGATTCGATTTTTTGTAATACCGAAGACTTGCTTCCGCTAAAGTATTTTGCCAGCGATCAAAATAGAGAACCAGTTTATCCCCTCCCAAAGGAAAACATTTCGTTACAACCGGGGTAAACCCATTCAACGCTTCATGTGCCATGGAAAAAGGCCGCCCATAAGCCTCGGCACCCAAAGAACGCCTCCCTTCTTTATCCATAGCATACACACGAAACGTGTATGTCACGTTACCTAAATTTTTAATCGTGCAACTTTCCATATCCTTCGTCAAAAGCGAATCTCCGGTCTGCTCTCCACCAACCCACTCTATCAAGATATTTTCCCGATTCGGATCCAACGTATTTTTCCAAGAAACAACCACACTCTCCCATCCCAATTCCAAAGAAACATCCGTACATTTTCCCGTGTAACGAATCCGACCATTACCCGCATAATCATCCCACGTATCTTCCTGGTCCTCACACCCGGCAAAGATTCCGGCAAATATTGCCGTCAAAACAATGACTATATATATTCTCTTCATAATTCGTCTATTTATTATTTCCCGTATACTTCAACCTCATGCAAAGTCACCCGTTCCGTGGTATTTTTATAATATTGATTCGGTATCTCTTTAAAAACACTGTTAAATTCAACCTTGAAATACCTGTAAGGAGGATTATCAACAGAAAAATTAACCGTAAGGTAGCATGGTTCCACGGCTTCAAGTTCACTTGTCGTCTTTATTTTCGTGGAACCATCAACATCACCGGCACGTTGTATCCATGGAACCGCCGCTGTCAACGACTGATAAAAATTACCCACCTTGACCCAAGAAGTATTATCATCTTTATTATTAGATGCATATATTGTCACCTCATTAGGTAACATCGTACCGTAACACGTTACGAAAACAGAGGGTTTTGTCAGGCTATTCAGATTTAACATTCCATACATCCTAATACTAGAAACTTGCTTGGGTTCCTTGATATCCAAAATAAAATATTTCGGGGCATCCGGCTTATTCACTGCGTAGGGAACAGTTACAAAAGAATACATATTCGCCGGAGGCATTGCTGTACCCCAAGATTCTTGAAAAGCCAATTTCCGAGAACCTTTTACATCACCATCAAAAAGATACTTCCAACCGACCATAAATCCTTGATTATCGTTCTCCACGGACAAAGAGAACGGATCCAGCCACTCGAAATTCGATGGATCCAATTTCCCCACGTTATATGAAGCAACTCCCTCGTATACTTTCTGCATGGCCACATTCCCCCTAAAATCTTCCGTTTTCACGACAACAGTATTCACGTCCCTTTTTTGAGCTAAAGAAAAATATTTCACATTCTCCCCGGCCTCAATAGCGAAAGTTTCCAATAAAAGAGTATCCAGCTCCCGAGTCATGGGATTCGTTCCGATAAAAAACACGTTACAAAGTCCGGTAGCAGCTCCGGGGACCTTATATTTTACCTGAAATCCATCCCAATAAGGTAACACCTCTATATCGTTAAAGAAAGCCACCGGACCAGAATCCTGTGTATTGAAAGTAAACTCCATCGCTTTCGATGCCTCGTTACTTTGATTCAACAATGACACCCGCACCGGCACGTTATTTCGAGCTTCATTAAACCCGTCAAGCACGAGTGAATCATAAGCATAAGAGGCAATCTTGATCATTTTCTTTCCCTTGTAATCTTCATACTCTGCCTTAACGGCAAAAATATCCGTATTTTCAGGTAAGGTGTAATGCATAACAGCCCCTCCCGGAATGGCCTTGAACCGAACATTTTCCTGGGGGATCGAAGCATCAAAGTAGGAATCGTTGTCCTCACAGGCAAACAATCCGAATATCAACAATAATATCAAAATTGTATTTTTCATCATTCTATTTTTAAAAGATTAAAATCTACAATCAAAATCGTAAATCTAAAATTCGTTTACCATCCGGGATTCTGCACATACCCGGCAATCATGGCCTCTTCCGCTTTTATCGGGAAGAGATAATCCCGCGGAGCCACGAACTTCGTCTTATCCCATACAACCACCGGTCCTTCGAAATTATTATAAAACGTACGGGCATTCTCTCCCAAAACATTCCATCCCAAAATTTTATCATTCAACTCCAAGTGAGCCAATTTCCAACGTCGCAAATCCCAAAAGCGATGACCTTCAAAAGCAAATTCCACAAAATTTTCCTGCTGAATAATCTCTCTCATTCCTTCTTTTGACTCTATCTTTTGCGGTTGAGTAGAAAATTCTTTCCAAGCAACTTCCACGTCGGGAATACCGGCACGCCTGCGTACTTTATTTAAAGGTTCATACACCTTATCATCCGGTTTGCTCAAATACTCATTCCACGCCTCAGCCTGAATCAAATAAAGTTCTGCCAAACGGATCATTGGCCACCGACAATCTCCCAAACTACCGGTATTACTCGTATATTGATAAGTCTGTACCTCCGAACGAGAGAATTTCTTCACGTAATAGCCACACAAATTTTGTGGTTGAGAATACAGCAGAAAAGATTCGTGGATTCCAAATGCCTCTCCCCGATAAGCCTGCACAAGCATATTTTTGTTCGCGGCGGGACCGCGTTGCCAATAACAGCGATCAGCTGCCACATTGGCATAGAAACGGGGTTCCCGTTTAAGATGAAGATTCAAAACATCCTCGTTCAAAGCCACAACATTCTGGTAATCATTGTTCACTTCCCGTCCCAATTTGTAACGATTTGCATAATCCCATTCCTTATCCACGTTCAAAGGAAGACCATTTTTGGTATAAAACATTTCAACCATCTTCATACTCGGAGCCACACACCCGGTCAACAGCGCATATCGATCAGAATGACCTTCGGGGAAAAGAGGTAATGTAAACATGACATAAGAATTCATTATATTTGCATTTCCGGTCAAGAAAATAGCCTCCTCTCCCTCGTAATTCGGTTCCCAAATTGACATTTCAATATCTCGCATCTGATTTAACAACTTGGTTGCCTTATTTCCTTCACCTGTCTTTAATTTATATCCCTGGCTTTCACACATCTCCACAGCGGCATCTGCAGCTTCGGCTGCCCGTTTCCATTTTTCAGGATCATATTCAGCACTAAACAAAGATTCTCCCTTTTTCCCCTTAAAATTCACGTAATACTCATTCCCGTTGAAAAGAGGGGATGCTTGATAAAGTAACACGCGAGCTTTCAATGCCATCGCTCCTTCCTTACTCAAGAAGAGTTTATGAGAAATCAACCTTTCTTTACCATATAACAAATCCGGAATCGCCTCATCCAACAAACGAACAATCTCGTTAAAACAAGTATCCACATGTGAACGAGGAATCTGCATTTCTGCCAAATCTGCATTCACATCAATATTTTTTGGCACTAATACAATGGGTCCGTAACGTCTCACCAATTCAAAATAATAAAAAGCTTTCACTGCAATTGCCTCGGCTTTCCAATTTCTCTTCTCTGCTACCGTCAAATCGTACACGTTATCAATATTAGAAATAAACGTGTTCAACATCCGAATCGAATAATAAGTTGTTGTCCAGATATTACCTAACGGATCCTGACTCATTTGCAGACCGTCCGCAATATTAAATAATTTGGCCGTATTGTTATCGCGAATATAATTTCCGGTAACAAACTCATCCGCCCCCACAACTCCCGCATTACTACCAAACCCCGAAAAAGAAACACCAGCCATAAACTCCGTAGCTTGCGTTAACCAAATATCAGCACTCGCTCTACGTTCGAAAATGGATTCAAATGTCTCCACATCCTTTTCCGGCACCTGATCCAGATAATCGCCACAAGCCATAAAAGACAATGCAACAATTATAATAACAGATATAAAATATTTTCTCATAATCATGATACATTAAAAGTTTACATTTAAACCAACCGAATAGGTTTTTTGTATCGGATAATTAAATCCATTTCCCCCTAACTCCACATCCCAAAGATCAAAATTCGAAATCAGGAACGGGTTATTGGCACGCACGTACACCTTTAAGTTTTTCAATGCCAGTTTACGTGACCACTTTTTGGGAAGATTATATCCTAATTCCAACGAAGTACAACGCAAGAAACGACACTCTTTCAAAAAATAGGTACTCATTCGAGTTTCTTTATCTGTTGTATAATCTTCCTGTGGATTGTGAGCCGTGATACTTTTTGTTGACAATCGGGGCCATAACGGTCTTTCCGCCTGATTATCCACAGACCAGTGATCCTTATAAATCGCCGTAAGCAAAGCATGATTCCCATAAAAAGGAGAAATTGCTGCCGGATTAATAAAGAATCCCCGTTGTCCGGATCCCTGGAATGCAAAACTGAACTCTAATCCTTTATAATTAATAAAACCGTTAAATCCATAAATGATACGTGGAGTCGTCGGGAAACCGATATGCACGGCATCCTTCACATCTATCACGCCATCATCATTTATGTCTCGATAACGAATATCTCCCGGCATTAAATCCCCTCCCTGCACGGGAGAATTATCAATTTCCATCTGGTCTCGGAACAAACCTTCCGCGATATAACCGACCTGTTGTGAAATATCGTGTCCTTTTTTCCATTGCCATTCCGGTTTATCGGCAGCTTCCTCGATTTTCAGATAAGTTGCTTTACTGTAAGTAAATGTCCCATTCAAAATCACCCAAAGATCCGAGTTAAACGCGTGTTGAATCTTACCGGCAAAATCAAGCCCGCGAGACCTTACCTTACCAATATTATCCAATGGTTGCAAACCCAATCCCATAGCCTCCGGAATAACAGTACGATTGGCCAGCACGTTATGACGAACCTGCTGATATATATCTACCGTAGCCTCAAACAATCCATTAAAAAACTTGGTCTCAAGCCCCAAATTCGCCTGTTCTGCAATCTCCCAAGTTACATCATTATTCTGGTAACCCGTGATTCTATACCTTGAAATCTGTCCCAATCCCGGACGGAACGAGCCAGACGGTTGATCCTGCCCAATACTCGGAAGATGAACAAAACGCGGAGTATCAATGATACCATCATTCCCGACCTTCCCGTAGGATAATCTTAATTTCAAGAATGATAACCACTTCGAGGAACCTAATAAAAACGGTTCTTTGGAAACCACCCAAGCACCTCCTACCGACGGGAAAAATCCCATCCGATGATCCTTTGCAAAACGTTCAGAACCATTATAACCGAAACTGCCTTCAAGATAATAACGCTCTTTATAACCGTATGAAAGACGCATCGACAATCCCAGGTTACGCCGACGAATACCGTCTAACACGCTATTGGGAGTTGACTGTAAAGACTCCTGTCCGGACAACACGGCCAGATAAGAAGTCGTGTGATCTTTCCAGGCAGCCGTGTGCAAAATCTTAATATTATATGCCAACTGATTCGATCCAGTTGTCGTTCCACTTCCCTTCAATAAAGTTCTTTTCCCTTCATCTGGATTTAATGCTTCTAACGTGTGTTTACCGGTAACATGATCATAATCCAACAAGCTGTAATAGAAAGGTGTTGTCATGTACGGATTGGAATAATAACCCGCTTGACTAAAAGAAACATCCCCCCGGAATTCAAGCCCTTTCAACAGAAAAGAAAGATTCTGGATGTATTCCAACCGATTTATTGTCGAGAAACGACTCCGATCCACGTATCCCCGTTGAATCAAGGCATAAGGATTATCACTATCACGAGACTTTCCAAAACGTAAATGCGGCCAATTATAGGTGTCATCTGCCGGGTAAGTCGGGGCAAAATCCACCGGATTAGCGTAAAAAGCCAAAGAATAAGCAGTTCTTACATCCTCCAGGGGGCCATGATAAGAATCGAGAGTGGTAAAAGAATTTACAACCAATTTAATACCTTTACTCAAATCGATATTCAAATTCAAACGAAAAGAAGTATTATTATTATTAATATTCACCTTAAATTGATTCAATCGGTCTGTCTTCAACATACCTTGATCCCGGTTATGATTAACGGAAGCATAATATTGAATCACTTTCGACCCACCCCGGATATTGATTCCCATATGATGGTTTATCGAGAAATTCTTGAACAAGACATTATACCAATCATTTGCCGGATAAACGAAATCAGGATATTTCTTACTTCCTGTTCTGGCAATTCGTTCGGCCGAGTATTTAGGAGTAGCATTAGGATCCCGGCTTAAAAGAGCTTGATTATACATCTCCATCCACGTGACGGGATCCACAACATCAATCTCATCCGTCGGCATAGTCGCTATCGCCTCATAACGAACAGAAGTATAAACCGAACCCTCCTGTCCCTTCTTGGTCGTCACGATAATCACTCCATTCGCTCCTCTGGCTCCATACATCGCCGTGGCAGAAGCATCTTTCATCACACTGAATGTTTCGATATCCTCCGGATCAATACGAGCCAAATCCAACTTAGAAGCCTCCACCCCATCCAACAAGATCAAAGGATCAATATTTGCCCCGGATTGGAAAGACGTGATACCACGAATGTAAAATTTAGTATTCATCTCTTCTTCTGTCAAGGCTCCGGGAATACCTCCCTGCTGCCACCCGATCATACCGGCAATTTTCCCCGCAAACTGGGAAGTCAAATCACTATTGGAAGACTTTAACATGGAAGCGTCTACCGTCGTAATAGCTGAAACCACACTTTCCTTTTTCTGCGTACCGAAAGCCACCACGGCAACCTCCTCAATATTTTCAACCGTCGGGTTCAAACGAACATCGATTTTAGTTTTCCCTTTGATCGGAATCACTTCATCTTTATAACCGACAAAGGTAATTTTCAACACGTCATCTGGTTTTGCCTCGATGGAATACCGTCCTTCCATATCCGAAGCTATACCCCGGGACGTCCCGTGAACAAGAATTGTTGCCCCGGGAATCGGATTCCCATTCTCGTCAACAACCGTTCCCTTTACCATGATCAAATTCTTCTGGTCTTCGGTTGTTATATCTTTTTTAGTACTGATCAAGATTAAATCACCCACGATCTGATAAGAATATTTTGATTCTTTCAACAACACGCTCAAAGCGGAATCGACACTTACTTCTTTCACTTGAATCGAGAAACGTTCATTCGAAGTCGCATCCCGATTATCGCGAAAACCATAAGCCAAACCCGTTTGTCTTTTAATTTCCGACAGGATATTTACTAGCGTCCTGTCTTTCATATTTAAGGTAACCTTCTTTTGATCTTGCTGTTGTTGTACTTCTATAAATTCAGAAGCAAAAAGTTGTTTGGGGCAATACAACGTCGAAATAAACAACAAAAATATACCGACGGCAATTTTATTTGCCCTTGTTTTAATGATTTCCACTTTCTTTTTCATAAATTTGTGAGAAATTAAATGTAACGTTTTACTTACGTTGTAATGATGAACATCCATCAAAGGTGTCAGACCTGAGAAATCGAACCTTTGAGTTATGTTTCAAAAGGGAATCTTCTCTGAGAAGGTTCTCTTTTTTAGGTAAATGTGAATTTACTCTATATAATATGCACCTCCCTCTGTTTTAATCGGTTTGTCAATAATCAGTCCTAAAGCACGCACCACCCAATCAATAGTGGCTGATCGATCAAACTCCAAGCTATATGCCTGTTTCTCCAAGCCCGGAGCAATCTTGATTTCTACCCCGTACCATTGAGCTATATCAAAAACAATTTTATCCAATCTGGTCCTATTATATTTAAAACTATTACCCAACCAAGTCAAGTAATCTGCCGGATCGACATTTTCAGTACGCATCAATGAATCCTTCATGGAATACCATACCCGTTGATGGGGAATAATCTTAGTTTCTTTACCATTCGCAGTCATACCTATACTTCCTTCAACCAAAACAGCCTCGGCCAAAGCAAGTTTCTCACTATAAAATAAATTGAAACGTGTCCCATAAACCTGTACTCGTGAATCTCCGGCCTTCACGATAAAAGGCTTATCTGATTTCTCCACCTCAAAATATGCCTCTCCCGTAAACTCCACCTCACGTAATGAATCTCGAAACTCCTCCGGGAACTTCAGTTCACTACCAGCATTTAACGTCACGACAGACCCATCGGCAAGTCTTACTTTATAAGTGAAACCCGCGGGAATTACAACTCGATTATAACGAATCGGCTCACTCGTATCAACATCCGCTTCTTCCTTTTTTCCCGATCCCTTTACACGGTATCCCTCTTTTGCTTTCTTCAGATCTAATATTTCTTGAGATAATACACCATGTTCTCTCTCCATCGTGATCAAAGTCGGTACCTTTATCTCGGTCAAAGCGACAGTCGTAATCTTCTCCTCGTCCGATGTCTCTTTTCCCCATTGTAACCACTGTGTCAAGGTAAAGAACACAAGTATTGCCGCAGCCACCGATCCTCCCGCTGTCCACCACACACGAACCGCCCTCTTTTTCCGATCTCGCTTCTTTAACTCGGCCAACATCTTTTCAACTGCTTTTTTCTTATCTATTTTCGAAACCCCATGAACTGCCTCAACCCACTCTTCAACTTTACCCGAAAATGTTTCTTCCCCAATCTCTTGGCTGGTAAGCTTCTCTTTCACCGTTCCCGACTGCTTTATCGCCCTTTCAGCCATTTCCCAATCTTCGCTTTCTATGTTTATTTTGTTCTTCCTTATCATATCTTTTCGTAATTTTATCCACTTTCATATATATCATGTTTACCTATCCATTTTTACTTCAAAAAATGGGGAAAAATCAAATTTAACAATGTTAAATTTTAACTCGTTTAGGTTTTAAAACGAATTCTGCTCCCCCAAGCATCTTACATCCTTCTCTCCCATCGTCGCTTCACCCACGCCACTGCAATCGAACTGATCACCCCACCAATAATACTAAAAACTCCCGCCAACAAGTTATCCGCCATCTGCGATAACGATGAGTCTCATGCCTCCGGTAGGAATTCTATACCGGAAACATGAAACTTCATCCTCGTTAAAATCACTCGATCATTGAAACTTTTGAATCCCCCGAATTCAAAATCGGGAATCCCAATTTACAACGTCATCACTTGGCTATCCGAAGCTCCCTTCCCGTTCTTCAACGTGGCAAAACAATACAGCTTCACGTTCTCGTGACTCCACTCCTCCGGGAGAGCATAAGTAGTGTTACCGTTCTCGCCACGAGCTCGTAACGTTACCAAACGGGCACGACCAAGTACCGTTTCGTACAACATGGCGTACACCACGTCATCATTGAAAGCGTAACCGTTCTCCTCGTCCTGCATCTCTTGCACGAAAGAGTAAAGTTTATTCTCTTCCGAGTAAGTCACCTCCACCTTCGGCGGATACAACATCCCGGAAGCACAAAGTAAGCGATCAAAATCCACGGTTGCCACATTCCGCTCATCCACCGAAACCCGAGACATATTCAGTGAGGTGAAAGCGTTTGCCGCCGAGCCTTTACCGATACCGACAAAACCTTTCCGAATCACCGGCAACAACTGTCGGGATAATTGCACTAGCACTTTCATCTTTGCCCGCTGTGCCAGTATCTCTGGCGTCGGGTTATCCTTCCGAGAAAATACCTTTGCTTTAGCAATGTTCTTCCCTCTCGTGTAACACAACGTGATGTTACCTACTGATTTCCTTGCTTTTCCTAATAAATACGAATTAAATTCTGCCATAATTTTAAAATTGAAATTAAGAATTGAAAATGAACTCTACACACCCGGGGCGGGCCCTGCCCCAAGAAGGTATATTTTTAGTTTCTAACTTTTAGTCTTTATCTTGAAATTCGCTAAATGCGAATTCCAACGCCGGTCCCGGATCGATCTTTCTCGGCGTGATCAGCGAGTGTCCCACCACATCACGAATCGGGTAGGTCTCTTCCAGTAGAGTACAGATTTCCCGTAACACCCGGATCTGTCTTGCCGTGTAACGATGCCAGTATGTCGGGCTATCACCGGAACAATCCGTGTAAACCTCATCAGGCGGCACCACACGCCCGCACTCCGCGATAAACAGATCACCCGAAAAGCGGAGTTTCCCCAAATTATCCAACTCTATCCCGATCGAGTAACGATTCAACCCGCCACGTCCGGCATACCAACTTTTCCCGGCGTGCCATGCCTCGATGTTGAAAGGCACCAGTTGAAACACCTCTCCGCCTCGCCCAATCACGAGATGAGCCGAAGCCGACACGTCCGGGCGGGTCAGGAAAAGTGCAGAACTTTCAGCACTCGTTCCCGCCGTGTAATGTAACACGATCATGTCCGGCCCCTCCAAACGCCGGGTATTCTTTGCGCTCACCAAGTGAACCACCCTGTCCCCCATCAAGCGATGGTTAACGATTGAAAATGAAGAATTGAAAATTGAAAATGCCATGAATAAAAAATTTAGTTAACCAAGTTTTTAACTTTTACTTTTTAGCTTTTAGTCTAAAAACGGCCGCAGCCATTTTTTCTCCACCTCGTCCAACCACGTAACCACCCAAGCCGATTTCCAGTAAATCCCAGAAACGAGACGTATCGGAAAGGAGGGGTAACGTCGTGAACGTTCCCACGAGAACGATCAACGCGAACACCAACATCACCAACGGCCTCCATGATCGCTGCAACCAGTTTCCTCGGGCCTCTTCCACCACCGCCGCAGAGCGGGATCGAGCCATCTCCTGCTCGTGTTCAACCAGTAATTCCAATAATTCCGCTTCCAGTTGTCGTTTCTCCCTCGCCGGGAGTGTCAGGCGGTCAATCACCTTGCCAACCGTCCCAACCACACCTTTCACTCCTTCCACTCCTTCCAAAGCCGTAAAGCCGTAACGATACAATTCTTCACCTCTGCCGTTTCTTCTCTTTTACTTGTCTCTCTTTTTGCCATACTTTCAGTATTAAAATTACTCGTTCCCTTTTATCTTCACACACGTCTCCCCGTAACGACACGTCAGGAACAACTAAACGCCTCGTCTTCTATTAATTTATAAGGTAATTTCCCACCTGGAAATCCTTTAATCTCCCAATCGTAAATCTAAAATCACGAAATCCCAAGATATTGGCTCGGAGAATAAGCTTCCCCGTTCTTCTCCCGGAAGAAACAGTACAAGTGTGCCGCCGTCCCCCGTTTACGCTGCAAACGAAAAGTGGCTTCCTCATCACCTCTTGTCTCCCCATTCGTCTTAACAAATTCCGGAGAAAACGAACGATCGGCATAAAGCACGACAACAGCCAACTTATCCCCCGCCCCTGCGGAAGGAAGATCCTCTGCCTTCTCCCATGACAAGAAAACCGCATCCTCCTCGTCAACACGTGCCATGAGATGATTCACCTTCTGCAACATACCAATCGTTAACTGCAATCGTGCAAAATCTCCAATCTTCCCGTTAGGCTTAAAAACCATCATGTTTAATTTCAAAAAGAAATTGTACCCACTTTTTCCGGTTCCTTTAGCCGCCAGATACCACGCCTTCTGTAACCCGATCTCCACCAAACGTCGATAAAAACGTATCGCTACCCTCAAACGAGAACGGTTTTCCTGTTGTTTTGTCGTATTCGCATCCGTGTAACTCGTTGCCGCACTCCTCACCCGTGTTACTACCCCTACCCGGTAGAAAACCGAATTCCCGATCTTTCCTCGAATATTTTCATCTACTATTGCCATCGCTCGTTTGTATTTAAGATTTTCTTTGTTTTCTGAGGCAAAAGTAGGGCATGCATCCTCCGTATAAAATTCTAATTCACAAACGACCGAATCTTTTCACAAACGACATTTTTCACTACATATTCGACATAAATGCCACATTTTCCTCATTCATAAAAACACGGCCCCATTCTAAAAAAGCCTCCCAAATAATTCATGTAATAAAACGGAGAATCACCGAAAAGTATCTCCAACAAACAGACAACAACAGCCTCTCACTCCCGAATCAAAGACACCCCTGAACGTCTTTGAAACGTCTTTGATTCGAAAGTGATACGTGTTTAATCCCTAAGAACACCCTGTATGCAACGAAAGATGTACGGGTATTTATATATTACAGAACAGTTTGCTGCATTAGAATGACTAAAGTCTACTCCTGTTTATCAAAAAAGTCAACTGTACTACTGGTTACAAGAAAGTAAAAACAGTCATACCGAAATCGATTATATTTTACAAGATCAACAACATGATCATCCCGCTAGAAATAAAAACCGGGAGAAAATTCTTAAACATGACATGAGAAAATTGGCGATTGCAATCTCTCTACACGTTAACGTCACAACCGTTCTATCTCGTCCTCTGTTAGTCCCGTGCTTAAAACTATCGTATCTAAGGGAACTCCCATTTTTTTCATATTCCGGGCAACTTTAAAGACTCCTTTTTCCTCACCTTCAATTAACCCTTCAGCTTTTCCCTCAGCCTTCCCTTCTGCCCTACCTTCTATTCTCCCCTCTATTCTTCCTTCTATTTTCCCCTCCAGCTTTGCGGTACCCAGCACGTCATTTTGGATCATAATAGCATCCACATGACGATCATAATCAGCACGTTCCGTGGGGTTCATGTTATAATAGACCAATTTTTCCCGAGCTTCTTTCAACCCCGGCGTGGTTGTATCGGGACGAATATAATCGTTTTTCAGGTAATCCAGCCACTCTTCAAGCGGAGTTGTCGCCACCTTGTCAAACTCGTTTACCCGGATCAAGAAATACTCCGGGAAGATTTCCGATGGTAAACGTTGAACCAAGGCATCTCGTTCTTTCACGGTCACTTGTAGATGGTCTCCCGTGTGTACTCCCGTGAACGTATTTTGCCCGTGATACAAGTAATCATTTCCTTTCCCTATATCGAAATAAAGGATACTGATCGAGTACACTTTCTTCACTTCCGAATAAAGTTCTCCTAATGCCATGTGTTCAGTGATCGCCTTGGCTACGCCATAGAGAATTCGTTCTAAAAAATATAATTCCCGGGTAACCTGCACTTCCACGATAATAATCTCGTTCTTGCTATCCCGAGCCTTAATATCCACTCGATTGAACTTGTCGTCGTAATCCTGTTGATTACTCTCGCTTTCCAGAATATCGATGATATGAATCTGCCGGTCAAGCAATACGGTCAACAATCCTTCTAGCACGTCAAAATTCGCCTTGTTCCGCAACAACCGTTTTACGGCCCAATCAAACCGAATGTATTTATCTTTCTCCATGATTAAAAATAATTTATCTATCTCAAAGGTAGGTATTTTTAACGATAAAGGAAAGGAAAAGGAAATTAAAGATTTATTTACTAGCAAATTAAATACAAATCTATTACCCCTCTTTTAGCTGTAATTGACATATCACATACCAACACCTAGGAAAAACCGCCGATGGCCGATTCACCAGGCAGATTGATGATTAAATATGATAATTATAACTCTTATTTACTATTTTGCCGGGAGTGTTCCGGGAAATGTAGCACGTCTAACAAACGGGAACGATAAGCCCGACCTACCGGGAACCATCGGTCTCCGATTTTCACGCTGTTGCCCACAAATGTATCGATGTAATGCCAGTTCAAGATAAAACTCTGGTGTACCCGGATGAAAGTGTCGTCCGGTAAAGAGTCTTCCATCACCCCCAAACGATAAGAAATCATCACCCGACTCCCGTCGATCGCATGAAACTCGCTGTAACTACCCGATCCCTCGACGTAAAGGATGTCAACGTACAAAAGCCGCCGGCCATAATTCTCCCACCAAAGAAATATATGTCCCTCGCCGTAACGGGGTCCATTTGAATGTATTAACGTGTTGGTCTTTTTGTTTTCCATAGATTATTGATTTTACACCTCGTAAAATCAGCCTCGGCGGTTGTAGTGATTATTGACATGCAAACAAAACCGGAAAACAAAAGGCCAATTAGTAACAAACTCTTCACATCGCCCTCCTATAAGAACAACACTCCAAACATCAGATATTCAAACTGAAGGACACGTACTTTGATAGAATTTCCAAATTCAAATCTGTAACATATCGGAACAATTCGATCTTTAAATTTTGCCAAGGTATAAGGATCATAGTCGTTATATTTTATTTTGAACCAAAAACTGACAAATCGACGCCCTCGCCGGGTTTTCGATTGCTGATAGTCCAAAATTTCATACTTCACACCCTTCATGTTCTCCACGTAACCTTTAGGAGGAAACAAACCCGGAAAAGGATTATCATAAGTCATGCAAGAAATGACAGAATCCCCACATACTTGAATATAAATCGGAACATATAGCTCCCCGTACCACTCTCACTGGTAAAAAACTCTGGTATCTTTAATCTTTTCTCTAAAAAGGATCGCCCCTAAACTCATCCAAGAGGCGGTCCCAATTCTATACGCTCCTCTCACTTACTTATTTACTCTTCTTGTTTTTGGCTGTTCATCTCCGCCTCATTCTTTTTGATCAATCTATTAAACTCGTCTTTTGGCAATCTCCATGGGCTAAACGTACCAAACATGTCATAACAACTCTTATTCAAAAAAATAGTCGTGTACTCATTTCCACTTCCAAACGAACCACATACGTCTAAAAGAATCTGTCTACCTCCTTCACTATCTGGATCCAATACTTGGAAATCTACTTTCTTGAAAGTTTTACATTCCTCCTTTATTAAATTATGATAAAAATTTTTCAATGTATTCTTGGGAAATCCTTCTAATTTTTGAAACGCTTCGTCCGGCATAGAAAATTCCACGGTGAAAACACGTCCATTTTTATCAACAAAAAGGTTAAGATTAAATCCTTCTAAAGCTTTTATCTCGGGAGGAAATATTTCCCAAAGTTGATCCTCCCAATCATAAATAGCCTTGTTCACTTCGTCGGAATTTAGATTATAATTAATTCCTCCCGGGTATTTACTCTCAAACCGTTGAAAACATTCTTTAAAATCAGAGACTCTCAATCTCCAATAAAATTCTCCCGATTCATAGGTCTTCCTTATAGGAATAACTTCCAAACCGTTAATAACTCTTTTGGGCAACGTATCCACAACGTATGGATACCATTGTGCATTTGCGATCATGGTACATGACAAGCATACGAATAGTGTTATAATTATTTTTTTCATCTTTTCGTGTTTTTGAGATTACATAATACCGTTCCTATTGTAACTCGATCAAATAAGTACTATCCATCTAAAAACAAACTGGAACTCTAGTTTCTGTCCGTATTAATTTCACAGAATCGCTAACGATATCCCTTCTGTCAATTATCCAGATTATCTTTCCAACCAGTCTTTCTCTTAACTCCAACGCTTCTTCACGTGTCATAGAGGGCCCCTTTTTATCAAGGTCAATAGGGTTGACTGTTAATAAAAAATCTTTCGACATCATAACGATATTCATCTTATCGGTAGATTTTGTCGGTCTTTTCAGTTCTTCTCTTTTTAAATTCCAATGTAAGAAAGCAATATCAAAATTCTTTGATCTGGATAAGAAAGTATAAGAAATTAAAGCCGTATCATTCGTGTATGGATAACATGTTTCTATCCGCATGACCCCTTCTGTAATCCCGTGTTCACTTTCCGGATCGTATTCCTTCGAAGTGAAAATAACATACACGTGCTCTGATTGTGGCTTAATCTTCGTATTTACTTGACTTAAGCTATCCTGCCTGTTCGAAGAATTCGTTTTGTTCTTATATTCATTTTGAGAATATATCAAATTTAAACTCCCCAAAATCATAATTATAAGTAAACTTAATTTTTTCATAATATTTCAAATAGGTAATCCATAACTTTCACATAGAAGTCTTATTTTTTCTTTTTCCCCAGATGACAATTTCCCATACACCGGAGACCCATAAGTGCCACAATACACTAGATAATCTTGAACATAACTATATTGAGGTATTCCAAGAGCAGCACCAACCCAGTCTCGATATATATAACTTCCAGTCATCGCTTCATGGTCCCCATCATTACTCGAAACCCCTTTATTATAGCGATAGATATGAAATAATTCATGTATAACAACAAAAATAGCCCCATTATTTGTCAACCCATAATATTTGTCACTAACATATATCGTGAATTGCGGCCTATAATTTGAGGGACGCATTTGCATGACTATATTATTTTTTTGACCTGTTATTACTGCATATTCGACTCTACCCGGTTCTGTAAAAATGGCGGTCAATGTCGAGTCTTTAGTAATATCTAAAGCTCTTGTTAACATTGTTTTTAAACGAGGGATCTCACAAGGTACTATTATTGGTTCATCGTAAGAGCGAGTAAACAATGACGGTTCCTCAAGTTCGTTGTTTATGAAATCTTGTTCTTTTACACACGATGCAAGAATGAATATCAAACTTACAACTAAGAATATAAATTGTTTTTCCATCATTGTAAACGTATATTTTAATCTTTTCTTTAAATAGGACCGCCCCTTGGATGAGTTTAGAGACGGTCCTGATTTAACACACGCCTCACATTTGCTATTTTTTCTTTTTCAGCATCTCGTCGATCTTCTTCTCCAAGTCTTTGCCCCGGAGATTTTTAGCCACAATACGGTTTTCACCATCAAGGATGAAGGTGCAAGGGATTCCTTTCACACAATAGTCTGCAGCAATTTCAGACTGCCCACCTTTCAAGTCCGACACGTTCTTCCAGTCACAACCGTCTTGCCCGATGGCTGACAGCCATGCCTGCTTGTTATCATCAATAGAAACACTGATGATCTCTAAACCTTTGGGACGATAGCGCTTGTAGATTTTTATCAGGTTTACATTCTCCTGACGACAGGGCAAACACCACGAAGCCCAGAAGTCAACCACTTTTACCTTCGCCTTCGTCTCGTGTAAAGACAACACACCACCGTCTGCCAACGGGGCACTGAAATTGGGGGCAACAGCTCCCACGGTTACCTTTTCCAGCTTAACCAACTCGTCAGCGACTTGCTTGCCATAGATTGTTGCTCTCGCCTTTTCTCCCAACGCCTCGTAGCGTTCCTTCAACTTTGCATCATCCAGAATTTGCGCCATCCTGGAGGCCACCACGTAAGCCGCCACGAAGGAATTGTTGTACTTCTTCAGCAAGGCCAACTCTTCCGCATCCGCTTTATCCACGATTTTCTTAAACTCCCTCTGTAATCCCGCCTCTTGCGAGGGATTCATTTGGACTTGAGCTTGTATTTGCTGCCTTTTTTGTGCCAGAGACTTATCCAAATCGTTAAATTCTTTCCATATTTTCTGCGCCTCGCCACCACCTCCCACGACCAGCTCGTTTGTCCCCATCGTAATCGTGTAATGGGCATTCTCCAACATTAAAGCTGCCAACAAGGCATTCTTTTTCATCGGCATCAGATAGACCAATGTCACTTCCGGCATCCGGCCCGTGAACTCGAACTCGCCATTCGAGACCGTGGCTTCGCCAATATCAAGCATCCCCTTATCCGTATTGGCCACCAACAGTAATTTACCGTTGACCGTGTTCCCCAATTTTCCTTCAATTTTATAGCTATCTTCTTGTGCCATGGTAAACAGGACGCAACCTAATAACATACATACTGTAAATAAAATCCTTTTCATCTTTTCCGCTTTTTGTTGTTGAGAAGTGGCTGAAAGCCCGCTCACCGTAACAAACGGGACTTTTCAGCACTTCCAATATTCATGTTTTAATCCCGCTGTCTTGGGAGTTTCAATGCCGGTTCCTTCTCCGTCTTCGGGTTAGCCTTTTCAATCACCATTCCGTCCACGATTATCCCGGCGGGATAAATCATCGAGGCAGGGTAAGCATTCGGCAGGTAGTTCATCACCTCTTCCTTCGAGGATATGGCAACCAACTTCAACAATTTTGTCAACTCCGGCATACGGAAGCCCGTGGTACGAACACGGGTTTCTTTCCCGTCTTTCAGGTCTACCCGGTACACGACAAGTGCCGACCCGGAAATACCTCTCACGATGTAGGCACAGGATTGTCCGGCAGCTTTCGCCGTCTTGATCAATAACTTTTTCATCTTCTCGTGAGCAATGCCCTTCTCCGCTTGCACGTGGATCGTTCCCGTACCCGTCACCAACGTCGGGCTCTGCGGGGACATGATGAAACGAGAACTACCTGTGGTCTCCGGGGCTTTCAATGCGGGGATTCGCCCATTCAGCATTTTCTTGAATACCCCCTTTTCTACCAACACCATTTCCGGTTCCGGCGTAACTCCGTCCCCGTCCACCTCATAATAACCATATAGCGGAGTTCCGTTATATTCCTTCTTGTTCGTGTAGTTCTTTACCGTCAAACGCTCGTCCACGATCTTTTGGCCAAACTGATCCGCTAATCCCCGCCCCGTAGGCATAAGCGAACGGGCCGCAATTAACCCACCGCGATAGAGCAGATTATTCGCCAAAATAGTAGCCACGGCTCCCCCCTCGAACATGATCGGACCGTTATAATATTCCGCTACGGGAGGAGCTGCTTTTAGCTGCATCAATCCCTCGGCAAATGTTTTTACCCGTGCTTTCAATTCCTCAACCGAAGGAATCTCTGCCGGATTTAACAAGGAAAGAGAGAATGAATCACCCAAGTTCGAACCATCATCACCACGGACTTCCGCGGAAACCGTGACACTCACGTATCCACCGGGCTCTTTCAGTTGTACCCCTTCCATGGTCAGACGGTACATATCCATTTCCATCCCGTTGATCGCCACGCTGGAATTATAAATCTCCTTGTACTCGTTGAACACGGCAGACGCCTCGGTCACCAGCCGTTCCAAGACATCTTGATCAATCTTGTAGGTCTCCGAACGCTCTTGTACGCGGGTAACCGCTGGCAGAGGTTGCATATCTGCCAGTGCTGCCTCTTCCGATGGAAGTGGGTTCTGTTGCAGATAATTCATTTTCTGCGCCATCATACCCAATGCGTACTTGTACATCATATCCGATGATTCCCACAACCCACGACGAATCACATCATAGTCCACCTCCGAAGGTAATTGTGCGGGAGCGATCTGTTCTTGATATTGCGCATCACTGTTTCTCTGGTAATCACCAAGCAAAACTTGAGTACCGCCACTCATTTGCCACGGGGACACGTTCGAAAGCATTAATCCTCCCAACGAGGCCGCCATCTGAAAGTGACGATAACGGGCTATCGTGTACGAAATATAATAAGGTTTCGGCCCGTTAGGGAGGACTAAAGCCGCCTTATTACGTTCCTGTTCGGAACGCATCGCGGCAAAAATAACACCATCCGGATCATTCTCTTTCACCATTTCCGGTTTCGGAGAAGGCAGTATCGGGGCAATATCACGAGCTTGTGCCCGACGTTGCGTTTCGATCTTACTCACGAATATCGTGGGAGAAGATGCCGTCACGGGCACCCATCCCGACTCCGCACCGCAAACACCCGTGAAAACACTGGGTTCATTCCCGGCAGCCGCAATATTGGAGAACATGGATAACGGGGTACCGATCAAGTCCACCCCCCGCACCAACTGATCCGGGCGACCATCCACGAAGACCCGGTATACTTCCAAGGGTGTCACGTTGAAGGAATTCAGACTTCCGCCCTCGCCCGTGTACGTGAAACCACTCGTCACGGTCCGAAAATAGTAACCGTATTCCTTTCCCTGCTTTTGAGCCTCTGCCACCAACATAGCCCGAAGTTCATCCTCCGTGTAAGGGTGAGAGGTCTCTATGATCAAGTTGGATTGCCGGGAAACGGGATCGCCACCGCCAGAAGTACGACCATGGCCGTTACTTGACGGGAACCCATCCAGCGGAACCCGACTCATCAAGAACTCTTTCAACACGCCATTCACCACGTTATCCACCCGGCGAGCTTTCACGCCCTCGTCATCATACACGTAATGACCATACAAATCGGTATCAGCATAGCGTTTTAACAAAGGCGCACAATACACTTGGAATTCTACGGGCAACACTTGCTCTCCCACCATCTTCTTGAAAGTTTGACCGCCCGATTTCAATCGATGACCTTCCAGACGATGGCCAAAAATCTCATGAAAGAACACCCCACTGGCAGGGCCCGACAGGATAGCAGGCCCCGTGTAAGGATCAGCAACCGGAGCATCACGCAAAGCCAGCAATCGCTTGATCATGTCCCGTGCATCGGCAATCATCCGGTCATTATCCGGCAAGTCATCAGGCGTGTAAGCAAAATAGTCCCTGTTCAACGGCAATTCCATCCCGTCTGCCGCTTTCAGGGATGCCATTAACATCACCCGGGTGGCTACCCGGTTCTGCACTACCAAGCTCCCCTCGCTATTCACGAAATAGGTACGCAATATCTGAAAACTAAAACTGGCTGATCCCTCGCTTAACTCGGGACAAGTTTTGAACACGGCAGAAACCTCGTTCAGACGCTGTTCCCAAGCCCGTTTAATATCCATTTTTTGCCTTCCGGCAGCCAAGGGTGCCTCGTAATAACGCACCATCGGGGCATCGGAAAAACAGGGGGCTTTATCCTCGTCCTCCACGCTCACCGTGGCCCGAGTCTTTGCTTGATCATACATATTACGAGCAAACTCGTAGCGTTGCAATGTTTCCCGCCAAATCGCTTCCCGAATCGCATCCGTGGCATCATCATCCAAAGGCAAAACTACCCCTCGTGCTCCCCGTGCATTAGGTCCGGCAAACCCACCCTGCATATTATACTTGAAATTATCCAATTCCGGGCTACCCAACCGGATTTGCGGCACCAACGTTCTCATACGATTCTCGTTGGAAGTTGTCACGGCCCCGAACGAGCTCACGACCGTTATCGTGCGGTCGTCCATCGCCCGCAGGTTCATGTAATAGGGAATACTTTCTTGTTTTTTCAGTTGCTCCATGCAGTACACCAGCTCTTGTTTCATCAGTTGCAGGAGACGATCCTCCTGTTCTTGAGCGAAAGCACCGGAAAAACACAATAAGAGTATCCCGCTAAAAAAGAGTTTAGTAAAATGATTGATTTTTAGCATACTTTTTTAGATCTGTTTGTAGAAGGTGTGCCAAAATTCTTTGACACACCTTCTTTTTAATACTTATCAAAGTCGCTCAAGCGAGCATATAAAGACATCTTTCTTTACTTCAATTTGAAGAGAAGAATATCACCCAAAGCGATCGCACAGTTCCCTCCCGGGTCCGTACCGTCTTGCAAGGTAAACTTGATGTAACGTACCCGCCGAGAACCTTCAGGGAATTTCAATAAAGTAACCTCACCAGAACCTCGTCCCAGCTCATTGGTTTCAAAATAAGTGACATTTTGCCAATGACCTCCATCGGTTGATACTTGAATAGAAATTTGAGAAGGCATAATATACTGCATTCGTCTATCCATCATCGGGTGATATAAGGGTTGCGCTATTTTTATCCCGCTAATCTCTGTCTCTTCCAGCAATTCCATTGCCATCTCGTACTTACGAGGTACAGTATTAGACGTGGTTGTCCATGTCGTTTGATAATCATCATCTAACAAGGCATCCAAATCGGCATAAAGGTCCGAAGGAGAACAGTTTATTTTGCTACCATTGTCATACGTTTTTAAAGCTTCCGGCTGAATAATTTCCATCGCGGGAAGCGGGGAGAATCCCATGTGTTCCATATACGGGGGTTCTTCATATTCAAAATAAGGGATATTCCAACCTCCATACCATTCGATTTTCAATCCCAAAACATCCGGTTCACTTGCCTTATCCAACACTAGCAGACTCCTCCCTATATCACTCCGTAATTTAGGATAATCGTCATCCGTCGAATAGCCATGCTCTTTATCTAAATACCGATTTTTCGCAAACACGAGTTTTTTCAGATTCGGGCAATACAACACGTCCTCGAAAGTTTCGATATCGTAATCAAATTCCAATTCTGTAACTTTCTCAACAAATTTCTCAAATTCCGCCTCCTGTTCTTTCGTTTTGTTCGAATATCCATAACGACGCTCGATCGCATTCACAAATCCCGAACTGAAAATCTTTGTATGGCTCAATGCCAACGGGTCAAATTCAATCAAATCCGGACAACCTTCCACCCTTCCTTTCCGAAGCACATAAATCGTGTCCGTCGGGTTCACGCTCACATCATCGATCGTGATAAAAGCACTATAACTGGTTTCTTTATCAAACGTATAATATTGAATATCTCCCTGTGTATTCTTGTATTGCAGTTTAATCTCATCAATATTCTCGTTCCATTGATCGGAGAAGAAAATCAATTTATTTTTCAGGAAGTACGGTTTCACAACTCCTCTCGTGAATGCCAGCATAATCTCATGTTCTCTCGTGTAAGGACGTCCATAGGTGGTTTCCACCAAAGACTCGTTACCCGCAAAATCTATGGCACTCACGTCGAAACGGTAAGTCCCATTTGTCAAATTTTTCAACTCGTAAGACTCGGTCGTACTGGGAAGTAAAATCGAATCTTTCAGGTCTTCACATGACCATTTTACCTTGATTTTATCAACGGTAGCATCCGTCCCGTTTATCCATTCCACAAGCAAGCGTTCCCAGCCCGGAGTGGCATGAACTTCTGTACATTTTGCCACATAACGGATCTTCCCGTCTCCGGCATAATCACTATACGTGTCTTCCAGACTTTCACCGCACCCCACCAACAAGGCTGCCACCGCAAATAGATTTATGATGTATTTTCTCTTTCTCATAACTTAATCCTTTTTCACATAAACTTCCAGTTCCTGTAACGTAAAATACTCTTGTAAATTACGATTTATCCCGTCTTCTTTCGACGTGTCAAACGTGTCGTGTACCAGTACTTTCAAGTAACGATACTTGTCGTTTACAGGAGGGAGTTGAATATCCACGTAAATCGGGTCTTTTGTTTCCAAATCATTCACATCCTTGGGCGCTAACATCAGATCTGTCGTAAGACGTGACCACCTTTTTGTTACCGCCTCACGTTTAGGATCTTGATTCAGTTGTCCTAGATACACCCATCCCTCGTCATCCGGATCTGAAGATGCGCTGTTACCATACACCGACATTTTACACGGCACTTTATCTTCGTAAGAACCGATCCACACGTTTCCCCAAGTAGCCAAACCAACGGCATGATTTGCATGCATGGGATAAAGGCAATAAATACGAATCCATGCCGGAGTCTTTGGTTCTCTCAAATCAAGAATAATCGGTTTTTCGTAGGAATAAGGTCCGGCAAGGTAAGCTCCATAAATTTCCGTACCTTGACGAGAATCCTTATCTTCATAAGCAGAAGCTATCAAACGTTCCAATCCTTTCAATTCCCCGTCAAACAGATATTCCACTCCCGTCTTGGCCTTAGCACTTTCTCTTGACAAACCGAAATCATTGAAATCACTGGCTGACATCGGCCACTGTTCAGCCCGAAAAGCATCAATGTCCGGATAAATTTCCTGTCTTACACGGAAACCATGAAAATCTTCCGTGCGGACAATCACCGTATTGCTTGCTCTTTCCTGTTTTTGTATAAAATTAACCGTGTCTCCTTGTTGCGTGATCGGGAAACTACTCATCAGAATCGTATCTTCCTTCTGCGTCAACGGGTTTGTTCCCAAGTAAAAAACATGAACCATTCCGGTAACCACCGAGGGACTCTTGTAAATCACCTGAAAACCATTCCACGAGGATCTTACCATCAAGTCATCGAAGAAAGACCAAGGCGCACTGTCCAGCGTTGAAAATTCATATTCCATGGCTTCCGATTCTTCATTATTCTGGTTCACAAAAGAGATCCGGGCTTTTATCCCTTCCTGATTTCTAGTAAAACCATCCAACAAAACCGAGTCTCCACTATAACCGCATGCTTTCAATATATCAAATCCTTGCCAATCCTTGTAACGGATATTCATGGCAAAGATGTCGCTATTGTTCGGTAACCTGTAATGCATCATTGCTCCTCCCGCAACCGGAGTAAACTTGATCTCCAGTCCCTCAGTCGATGGCTCAAAAACCGAATCATCGTCCTCACAGGCAAACAAACCGAATATTACTAATAATAAGAAAATGGTATTTTTCATCATTCTATCTTTTTAAGGATTAAAATCTACAATCATAAATCCATCATTTACCTACCACCCCATCCCGGGTTCTGCACCATTCCGGAAATCAAGATCTCTTCCGCATCAAACGGATCAAGATAGTCCCGCGGAGCAATGAATTTATTACTGCTATACACCACGACCGGCCCTGTTTCATAGTTATAGAATGCCTGATCCGTGGTCCCGATAACATTCCAGCCATATTGTTTTTCATTCATCGTCTGGTGGGCCGTCAACCAGCGGCGAATATCCCAGTAGCGATGTCCCTCGAAGGCAAACTCGATGCCATATTCCTGATGAATAATATCCCGCATCCCAACTTTCGTGGTTACTTTTACCGGGTTGTTGGAATAACTCCCCCAAGCTTCTCTCACGGGTAAAACTCCAGCACGTTCGCGCACCTTGTCCAACGGATCATACACCCGGCTATCCGGCTGATCCAAATATTCATTCCAAGCCTCCGCCTGCATCAGGTAGACTTCGGCAAGACGGATAATAGCTGCCGTTTCATTTCCTTGTAAGTTATTGGCATATCCTAAAGTATTGAACCACGAGAACAGGTGTTTTTTCAACCAGTAACCGTTGATATTCTGCCATGAGTTACTGACAATAAAGTCATATTGCGTTCCCCATGGTTCTTCTCCTTTATGTGCTTTTACAAGAAAATTATAGTCCTTATCTGCCGTATTTGTTCCGCGTTGCCAATACATCCGATCTCCCGCAATACAAGCATAGAACCGGGGTTCACGACGAAGATGAAGATTCACCACATCGATATTCATTGGGATAACCCCCTCGTACACGGGACTACTTTCGGAAGCTAATTTATAACGATTGCTGTAATTCCATGTAATATCGGCATCAATGGGTAGCCCGTTCGCCGTGTAGTACATTTCCACCATTTTCATAGAAGGAGAAAGGCAACCTAACGCTTGAGAGTCAAAATTATCGTCATCACCAACCAATCGCGGCAAAATAAATTGGTAAAATGTAGACGGGTATTTCCATTCTAACAAGTATTCCGAATTGTTAAAGCGAGAAAACGACATATTCTCAATATCAGCCATTTTATTTAATAAATCGGTCTTTTTCCCGGTCGCACCCAAGACTAAAGCCCGTCCGCCGTCCTCACACATTTCAGCGGCCTTATCAGCGGCCTCTGCGGCTAATAACCATTTATTCCGGTCATAAGTAGAATTAAAAAGTAATTCCCCATTCTTGTTTTTAAAGTCGGAATAAAACGCATTCCCGTTGAAAAGAGGGGAGGCAGCATAAAGTAGCACTTTTGCTTTCAACGCATACACAGCTTCGAGGCTAAACGTATGACCATAATTGGATATCCTCTGGCTATGTTTAGGCACGTACTCCATGGATTCCTCCAATAAATTAATGATCTCTTTGAAACAAGTGTCCACGTGTTGGCGAGGTAATTGATAATCTTTTACTGGCAGGTCTACCGGCATATTTTGAGGAACCAAACAAATGGGACCATAACGGCGTACCAATTCGAAATAAACATACGCTTTTACTGCTTTCACGTCTGCCTTCCACCAATTACGATCTTCCTCACTCATGTTATAGGTATGGTCCACATTTTCAAGGAAAATATTACAGTTGCGGATAACGACATACATCCTATACCATATTGACCCATAAGGATTTTGAGACATCTGAAGACCATCAGCAATCTTTAACCCGTCAAGATTATACAATGTAGAACTATGCAGGGCCTGACAAGTTACAAATTCATCCGCTCCAAGATAAGCCGTATTAACCCTAAAATCGGCGAATATGTTGTTCAACTCGGCATAAAGTCCTTTCCACCAAAGCTCTACTTTCGTGCGTTGTTCAAAAAGCGATTCTACCGTTTCAATATCTTTCTCCGGCACCATATCAAGGTAATTACACCCGGGGAGCAGAAGAATACCACAAAGTATTGATAATAAATATTTTTTCATTCCTGTATATATTTAAATTAGAAACTTAGGTTTAACCCGATCGACCAGGTACGTTGAATCGGATAGTTAAAACCATTGTCCCCCAGCTCCACATCCCAAACCTTAAAGTTCGTGATCAGGAAAGGATTATTGACACGGGCGTAGAATTTCACCGTTTGCATTCTCAATCTTTGCAGGAATTCCCGCGGAAGATTGTAAGCCAATTCGATAGAAGTGCAACGCAAGAAACTACATTCACGCATAAAATAAGTTGATCTTCGTTCTTCTGATCCGGTCCATGCTTCCTGAGGATTATGTGCGGTTATTGATTGCGTGGAAAGGCGCGGCCAGAAAGGATGTTCCTTCATGTTATCTGCACTCCAATGGTCATCGTAAATCGCTTTCAACATAGCTCGGTTGTCCACAAACGGACTAATATTCTGAGGATTCATAAAGAAAGCCCGTTTCCCGGATCCCTGGAAAGCAAAACTAAATTCAATATTCTTGAAGTTAAAGAAACCGCTGAACCCGTAAATCACACGGGGAGTTGTCGGGAATCCGATATACGTGGCATCATTCACGTCAATGACTCCATCCTCGTTTATATCACGGTAGCGAATGTCTCCCGGCATGATGTCTCCTCCTTGGGTAGGAGAATTGTTGATCTCTGCCTGGTCACGGAAAAGTCCCTCGGCAATGTAACCGATCTGCTGCGACAGTTCATGCCCCTCTCTCCGTTGCCATTCCGGCTTACTCGTGGCTTCCTCGATCTCCCTATAAGTGGCCTTACTATACGTGAACGTACCGTTCAAAATCATCCAAAGGTCCGGAGTAAAAGCGTGTTGTATCTTACCCGAAAGATCAATACCCCGAGAACGAGCCTTACCCACGTTACCAATTTGCGGCTTCTCCAAACCAGTAGTCGAGGGCATCGTGTAACGATAATCCAGAATATTATGCCGAATTTCTTGATAAATGTCAGCATTTAGCTCCACAATCCCACCAAAGAACTTGGTTTCGATACCGATATTACTTTGTTCTGCAATTTCCCACGTGAGTTTCTCATTCGGATAAGAAGCCACGTAAGGCCTTGATATATTGTTTCCACTTGGAGCTGGATCTAACGCACTGTCATTATCCAGCAAAGGTAGATGCGTGAAACGCGGAGTTTTAATCACACCGTCATTCCCGACCTTACCCCACGAGAAACGAAATTTCAAGAAAGAAAGCCAATGAGCGGTGTGATCAGCAAGAAACCTCTCTTTGGAAGCAATCCAAGCCGCTCCTAATGCGGGGAAGAATCCGAATTGATGATCTTTGGCAAAACGTTCGGACCCGTTGTACCCAAAACTAGCTTCTGCAAAATACTTGTCTCTCCACCCGTAAGTACCGCGCATGGACACGCCCATATTTCGGTTAGGAATACCATCCAACACGGATGCGGTTTGTGAATAGGTTGTCTCCTGCGCATTAAACACAACAGTCAAGCTGGTCTGATGTTCTCCCCAAGCCGCCACGTGTAGCCCCCGTACCTCGTAACTCATTTGCGTGGATTGAGAACTATTCGTATGTTGACCATCTGTATCTTTTGTCAATGTCCTTGATGCCTCACTACTATTCAAAGCATTTAATTGATGTACTCCGGTTTCAAAATCATAGTCTTTCAGAGCATACATATAAGGAACTGTTTTATAAGCATTCGCGTAGTACCCCGTCTGGTTCATGGAAACGGAAGCCCGTAACTCCAATCCCTTGAGAAGAGTCGAAAGATTGTGTATATACTCTGCACGGGCCACAGCAGAGTAACGGCGACGATCCTTATATCCCTGATGCAAAATCAAATAGGGATTGGTAGTATTTTGATCCACGGCGCCAAAACGAAGATGCGGCCAGTTAGATGACTCATCTGCAGGATAAGTTGGAGCAAAATCCACCGGAGAAGCATTAAAAGCCAGATAATAGGCCTGCGATACATCGGCATAAGGACCGCGGTATTTATCCAAGTTCGCCGAAGTGTTAATGTTTAACCGAATTCCAGCACTCAAATCAATATTCAAATTCGTACGGAAAGAGAACGTACTATTCTCGATATTACACTTGAACTGGTTCAAACGATCGGTCTTCAACATACCCTCGTCACGGACATAATTCACGGACGTGTAATATTGAACCAACCGGGAACCACCCCGGATATTCAATCCGGCACGATGATTAATGGAGTAATCGTGGAACATGATGTCATACCAATCATTCGCCGGATACACCCAAGAAGGATAGGAAGGAGAACCGGTACGTTCGATGCGCTCCACGCTATATTGCGGGGTGGCATCCGGGTTACGAGCCAACAATGCCTGATTGTACATTTTCATGTAATTGATGGGATCCACCACCTCGATCTCCCTCGTTGGCATACTCAATACTGCCTCGTAACGAACAGAGGTGTAAACACTACCTTCCTGTCCTTTTTTTGTCGTAATCAAAATAACCCCGTTCGCCCCACGAGCCCCGTACATGGCGGTTGCCGAAGCGTCTTTCATCACGCTGAAAGTTTCAATATCTTCAGGTGTCATACGAGAAAGATCCAACTTGGACGATTCTACACCATCAATCAAGATCAAGGGATCGATATTAGCCTTGGATTGGAAGGAAGTGATACCACGAATGTAAAATTTGGTATTCATTTCTTCTTCTGTCAACGCCCCGGGGATACCTCCCGTCTGCCACCCCACGATACCGGCGATTTTCCCAGCAAACTGGGAAGTCAAGTCACTACTTGAAGACTTCAAGGTTCTTGCATCCACGGTAGTGATCGCCGAAACCACGCTCTCTTTCTTTTGCTCCCCGAAAGCCACAACGGTTACCTCCTCGATATTTTCGGCCGTGGGGTTCAGACGAACATTCAATTTCGTTTTGCCTTTAAGTGGCACTACCTCTGTTTTGTAACCAATGAAGGAAATCCGCAAAGCATCCTCCGACCGAGTATTGATCGTGTAACGTCCGTCAGCATCCGTGGCCACCCCTTGGGTAGTTCCCTGGATAAGCACCGTCGCCCCGGGAATGGGATTCCCTTTTTCATCCACAACTCGCCCGGTAACGGCAATCAACTGTACCGGTTTCTTTTCCCGGATGACTATCACGATCCGATTTTTCTCCAACACATAATCATACGGACTATCTTTCAATAGTGTATTGAGGGCTTCTTCCACGGTAACATCCGTTACTTCTAAGGTGAATCTCCGGTTCTTATCTACCGATCCGTTACTTTGGAAACCGTAATCAAGGCCCGTCTGCCGATTGATTTCGGTAAGGATTGCTTCCAGCGTGGCATTTTTCATCGAAATCGTTACTTTCTTTTGGATGACCTGAAACACACTGGATGTGGCCCCGAAAGTACTCTTTGGTACAGCACTTAGCGTCGCAGATACCAAGAATATGCACAACGCAATTTTTTTAGCGATATGAATACCGCCGATGTGATTTTTTTGCATAAATTTGTCGTACTAATTAATTAAATAGTAAATTTGATTTACTGTTTGATGGTCGCTATGATAAAGGCTCAATTTTATTCGATAGCGATTTCACGTGAAATTATCCTGCCTAGCGGGATAATTTTTTTGATTCAAATGTTTACTTCACGGTGTAATGCCCCCTTTCTTCTATAAATTTGCAATTTGTTATTTTTTCAAGGAACGACACAACTTCATCTATCGGTGTCGTTTTATTTAGATTCATAGTGACTTCTATTTTATCCAGTCCTTCCCGGGATTCAAAAGAAACCCCGTACCAGATGGAAATGTCTTCTAACACCAGATCCAAAGGCTTGTCCCGATAACGGAACACGCCGTCTAACCACGCCGTGGCATACTGTACATCCACAGGTTGTACCTTGATGCCTGCCGATGCCATATCATAAGACACTAATTCCCCGGGAACGACTCGGACTTCCTTGTGACCAGGGGATTTAAAACCGATCTTCCCCTCGATCAAAACGGTTTCGATGGCCTTTTGAGGACGTTCTTTCACGTTGAAACGGGTTCCATAGACCCGGATCTTCGAACCGCCGACACTTATCTCGAAAGGAATATCCGATTTGGCCACGCTAAAATAGGCTTCACCCGACAATTCCACTTCCCGTTGTTTCCCAACGAATATTTCCGGGTATTTCAAGCTACTCCCGGCATTCAGCGTTACCTCCGTCCCATCGGCAAGAGTGACGTTATAGGTAAACCCGGCAGGGATGATTAACCTGTTGTACACGATTTCCCGCACGGCAGGCATAGTATCGTAGATCACCCGGTCGTCAGTAATCCGGATATTCGATTTCCCCGCGGTAGAATCCGCTTCCCTCTCTTTCAAGTTCAACTTGTTGCCATCCGCTAAAATCAATGTCGGCACAACAACCTGATGATCCGTTGTAAGGACACGAGGTATTCCCACCACGCCGAGATTTTCTTTTACCCCTCTATTCATCCACAAAGAAGTAAACACTAACCCGCAACACAGGACTGCCGCCACGGAACCCGTTGCCCACATCACGCGACGACGCATCCTCAGGCGACGTATCCGACGGTCAAACCGCATTCCCGCAGCCTCAACCTCTTCATCCGAAGGGATTTTCACGTTATCCAGAATTTCTTCTATATCTTTTTCAGTCTTCATATCTATGCTTTTTTATACATATATAAACCGAGATAGGAAAAACTACCGCAGAAAAGTGTTTTTTTTCAAAAAAGATTTACATTTGCATAAATAAATCTATATTGGATGCATGTCAAAACAGAACGATATAATTCTTTTGGAATCTTTTAATCGGCGAAACCCGAAAGCATTTAGTATCGTTTATCGAATGATATATAGAGAATTATATCTATACGCCACCCGACTTTTCGAATCCCTGAATGTTCCGGCAGAAGACGTTATACAAGACATCTTCACCGATATGTGGCTCCGGGAATCCGTCCAATTCTCGTCAATCCCTTACATCAAGACATTCTGCTTTATCGCCTTGAAAAATGCCTACAAGAATAAAATCAAGCATCTGGGATACCAACAACGTTTCAAAATGGAGAGTAAAGTTGAAAACAAATTTTCAGAGGACATCGAGCAAGTGGAGCTATACCATTCCCTGTACGAATCTCTCAAATTCCTACCCGGCGATTACGCCACGGTCATACGTATGTACCTCGAAGGCTGGAAACCCGAAGAGATTGCCACGAAGCTAGGCCTCGCCCTCCAAACCGTCTATAACAAACGCCGGGAGGCGGTTGTTATTTTACGGAAATATATGATGAAGTAATATAATTTTGATTAATCCTGAGACACAAAATATAATTATTAGGAAACATTCGAAATTTCTATTTAGTCATATCATTGTTTTTCAACCTTTTGATCTCTCTATCAAAGTCACTTTCCAACAAATCCATTTCACGTTTGCGATAAATCTCGAACTCTTTTTCTGCTTTTTCAATCGCCTGTTTATGCGAAATGTTTCCTTTGCCAATCAAAACCTTCCGCTTATGAGCAATAATCTGGTTGTCTAGTGCTTCTATCCAATCTTTCATTGTCATAGGATTCATTTCTAGAGCTTGAAACTCTGCAAAATCCAAGAAGCCGGAAACGAGCAGGTTCAAACGTTGGAATTCCATTTCAGACAAATAGTTCTTGGCTATTTTCACATCGTCTTTAGTTACATAATTGCCTTTGAAATTTGTCATTCCTACGAATGGTTTTTCATTATCCACACGATTGTATACAATTTCGGCAGCGGTGTTTTCGTGAACGGCATAGTGCAGCTTGTTTTGCACGGTAGTGAAAAACATTTTTGTTATCTCGTCACGAGGGTCATAGTCCGTGGCTGTAGCATAAATATCCGTCACCTGCTGGTAAAAGTTGCGTTCACTACTACGAATGTCTCTGATGCGTTGCAAAAGTTCACGGAAATAGCGATTTCCTCCCTGCTTTAATCGTTCATCATCCATAGCAAACCCTTTTTGGATATATTCGTGAAGTCGTTGTGTGGCCCAACGGCGGAAACGCGTGGCAATCCGCGACTGGATACGATACCCTAAAGCTATTATCATATCCAAGTTATAATGGTCGATATTGCGTCTCACTTGTCGCTTACCCTCAGTTTGAACTAATAAGAATTTCTTATAAGTTCGATCTTCATCCAATTCTCCGTCAGCATAGATATTACTGACATGTAGGGAGATATTCTCTTGCGTCGTATCGTAGATCTCCGCTAATTGTTTTTGTGTCAACCACAAATCTTCATCAGCAAAACGAACAGATATGCGAGTTATTTCGTTGTCATCCTGATATAGGATAATTTTATTTTCTTCCATACGCCTATGCTTTTGATACCTCGTTCTTCAAACACTCTACAACAAATGCCGGGAGGCGGTTGTCCTGTTACGGAAATATATGGTGAAGTAATTAGCCACTCGTCTAGTTTAGAAACGAGGTGACTTATGGAATTACATTATAGTAAAACTAATTTTACGTCCAAGCCCTTGAAATATCTTAAACAACGTGGAAAGCTGAATATCTGCATGTCCATTTTCAATACGGGAAATATAACTTTTTTTTGTTCCTATCTTAGCTGCAAGTTGCTCCTGCGTCATACCCGCTTTCAAACGCTCTGCTTTTAATTGCTCCCCTATAATGAATGCCTCGCACCCATTTTCAAATTCATTACGTTCTTCCGTCCCGATAGCACCAAAATCTTCCGTGATTAAATCCTCAATCGGGGTACATCCTATTGCTTTCAATTCATCATTACTCATCATTTTATTCTCCTTTCCTGTCTTTACTAGCAAAATATTCATTCATAATCCGTTTAGCTCGTTCTATCTCTCTGAGAGGTGTTTTCTGCGTTTTTTTCTGAAAACCATTAAACAATATCACCAAATTACCCTCATCCATACAACAAAAAATCCGATAAATATTACCGCCCTCTTCAACTCTAACTTCAAAAAGTCCATGTACCTCAACAACTGCTTTAAGAAATTTCTCTGGAACCTGTTCTAACGTCATTATATAAATAAAAATCTGGTAGATTTTACGCAAAGTATCCCGAGATAAAGTCTTTTTGAAATCCTTAAAATAATTTGCATACGCTACTACTTGGCGAACATATTCTCTTTTTTCTGTCATAACAAGTATTTTTGCTTTCACAAAGATAACCAATTAGTGAACAAAAATCAATGATTTATCCGTTTTATTATTAGAAAATATCAACACGGATAAAACAGGAATAAACCAACCTTATCCTATGGTTAAATACCATACCAAGAAAAACAGTCATATCGTCCCTCGAAACCGGAAATATCACTAACTTTGGCATAAAAACAAGAATATGGCAACAACAATTATATTTAACGCTTGTATCATTACCATGAACGAACGCATGGAGTTGATCAAAAACGGTTCTATCCGGATAGAAGGTAATCAAATTAAAGAAATACGCAAAGATAAAATCGAATCTCCCGATGCAGAATATTTTGATGCCGAGGGGATGATCGTGATGCCCGGGTTTATCAACACGCACACCCATGTACCCATGACCATGTTGCGCGGATATGCCGATGACCTCCCGCTCCACACGTGGCTAAACGAACATATCTTTCCGGCAGAAGCACGCATGGTGACCCCGGAGAACGTGGCCATCGCTTCCCGCTTCGCCTTTATCGAGATGATCAAATCGGGAACCACGTGTTTCAACGACATGTATTTCTTTGAAGACATCATCGCCTCCGAAGCTAAAAAAGCGGGCATCCGGGCCGTCGTGGGAGAATCCTTGATCGACTTTCCAACACCGAGTTTTCACACGGTCGATAAAGGAATGGCTCGCTGTGAATCCCTCGTTCAACAATGGTACGGGGACAGCTTGATCCATCCTGCCATTTGTGCCCATTCACCCTATACCTGTTCAAAAGAGACACTACAAAAAGCCAAAGTTCTCTCCGAAAAATACAATATTCCTCTCCACATCCACGTGGCCGAAACCCGTAAAGAAGTGGAAGACATCACGGCTCAAACCGGCACAACTCCGGCGGAATACCTTTACTCGATCGGGTTATTGGACAGGAACGTGATTGCAGCCCATTCCGTTTGGCTAACCCCCAAAGAGATCGAATTGTACGCACGGACCCGGACATCAGTAGCCCATTGTCCGAAAAGCAATCTAAAACTGGCCAGCGGGATTGCCGACACGGACACTTACCTGAAAGCAGGTGTCAACGTGAGCATAGGTACTGACGGTACGGCAAGCAACAATACCCTTGATATGGTGGAGGAGATGCGCTTTGCCGCCCTCTTGCCCAAAGGAACAGGTTATAACCCGGAGGCGGTTGATGCCCGCACGGCATTACGCATGACCACCATCAACGGAGCAAAGGCACTCGGCATTCAACACCTCACGGGTTCCCTTGAGGTCGGGAAACGAGCCGATCTGATCGTTATCCATGCCGATGCCAGCAACATGATTCCCATATATGACGAATATTCCGCTCTCGTTTACGCCTCCAACAGCAAAAACATCCGCTTCAGCATGGTGAACGGGAAATGGATTATGCGCAACCGGGAACTTGTGTATATCAATAAAACGGAGACCATGGAGTCCATGAAACACATCGTTAACAGCCAGACTGACAACCGAAAATGATAACATGAAAATGAGTTTTTCATTTTCAAATTTCCATTTTCAATTCTCAATTATATTCGTTAGTTTTGCAAACCTTTTTATAAAGAAAGGTGTTTATAAATACTATAGACCCAATTAGATATGGAAAATAAGAATTATGGAGGACTCGACAGCGAGTTTACGGCATACGAAACTGCCGAGATTGTAGTATTACCTGTACCTTATGACGGGACAAGCACGTGGTTGAAAGGGGCAGATAAAGGTCCCGATGCTATTCTTGAAGCATCGGCTAACATGGAACTCTACGATATTGAAACGGATTCCGAAGTGTATACTCATGGTATTGCAACCTTGGAACCAGTGACAGAGGCCTCATCTCCGGAAGCCATGTCTCAGGAAGTTGAAAAACAAGTTGACAAGATATTAACCGACAAAAAGTTCCCGGTGATCCTGGGAGGAGAGCATTCCGTTAGTATCGGTGCTTTCCGGGCTTTTGCCAAACACTATGACAAATTCTCTGTTTTACAACTGGATGCACATTCCGATATGCGTAGCGAATACGAAGGTTCCACTCATAACCACGCCTGCGTGATGGCACGGGCCAAAGAGGTGGCAACCGTGGCTCAAGTAGGAATCAGAAGTTCAGCCATCGAAGAAAAAGAGAACATCATGCCGGACCGTATTTTCTATGCTCACGACCTACATGATGCCAAGGAAGGTAACAACTGGATGTACATGGTGTCCCAGAAATTACACGACAACGTGTATATCACGATCGATTTGGACGTTTTCGACCCGGCTATTCTTCCGGCAACGGGAACCCCGGAACCCGACGGACTTTATTACAGAGAAGTGCTGAACTTCCTGAAATTGATCAACGAACGTCACAACATTGTCGGTTTGGACGTGGTAGAACTTTGCCCCAACGAAGTCAACAAATCATCTGACTTTTTGGCTAGCAAACTAATCTACCAGATATTGAGCATAAAATATCAAAACCAATCAAATAATTGATGGTTTATGATTGACGATTTATGATTCAAAAAGCGGAAGATTTACACGCACGAATCTACAATCTGAAATCTAAATTAAGAAATTGAGTCAATAAGGTCCTCATAATTGTACCTTATATTTTTAAGATAAATAAAATGGAAAAGAAAGATTTATTAAAAGACACTATCAAACACATCGACATCAAGTCGTATGACTCAACCCAATTGATCGACGCGATGCGCGATATGTCATTCACCTCTCGCGACACGGCCAGAGCAACCGATATTCTGATGATGATGGTCGGAGAGAAAGAGTGTACTAATATTCTTACCATTGCCGGAAGCACCAGTGCAGCCGGATGTATGCAGGTTTACGTGGATATGGTTCGTAACAAAATGGTTGACGTGGTTGTTTCCACCGGTGCGTCTATCATCGATATGGACTTGTTCGAGGCTCTTGGCTACAAACACTACAAGGGACACCAGGACGTACCTGACATGCAATTAAGAGAACTTTACATTGACCGTATTTACGATACGTTCATCGACGAAGAGGAATTACAAGCTTGCGACCACACGACTTTCGAGATCGCTAATAGCTTGGAACCACGTCCTTATTCTTCACGTGAATTTATCTGGGAAATCGGTAAATGGTTACACGAAGGACACGCTGTTAAGAAAGACAGCTTGATCCAGACTTGTTATGAATGCGGAGTGCCTATCTTCTGCCCGGCTTTCTCCGATTGTAGCGCAGGATTCGGTATCGGTAAACACCAATGGGAACACCCCGACAAACACGTGTCTATCGACTCTGTAAAAGATTTTATCGAATTGACCCAAATCAAGATCAAAGCAGGCACGACCGGTTTGTTTATGGTAGGTGGTGGAACACCGAAGAATTTTGCTCAAGACACTGTTGTTTGTGCCGAGATCCTCGGATTCGACGTGCCGATGCATAAATACGCCATCCAGATCACCGTGGCCGACGTTCGTGACGGGGCTTGCTCTTCTTCTACCTTGAAAGAGGCTTGCTCTTGGGGTAAAGTTGACGTTACCTACGAACAAATGGTTTACGCTGAAGGAACCACCGTTATTCCCGCTATTGCAAGCTACGTTTACCACAACGGACCTTGGAAAGAGAGAGAATACAAAAACTGGAACAAATTATTCCAAAAATAATTACACAAGAGGGGAGCGAAAGTTTCCCTCTTTCTTTTACCCGATCGAGGAATATCTCCACGTTTAAGCTGAGGAAAATTTCCCCACCTCTTCTACATTAATCGCCCGACATATACAATCAAAATTCAAGAGAAAGTTGTATATTTACTCATCGAAACGGGAGATGGAAAACAGAAAAATTATTCATATCGACATGGATGCGTTCTACGCCTCTATCGAACAACGGGATCACCCGGAATACAGGGGAAAACCGCTTGTCGTGGGGCGTCCGGAGAAACGCGGGGTCGTGGCTGCCGCCAGCTACGAGGCACGCCGTTATGGCATACGCTCTGCCATGTCGTCCCTGAAAGCCAAACAGCTTTGTCCCGACCTCATTTTCGTTGGTTCTCACATGGAATACTATAAATCGGTATCTATGCAGATTCACGAAATATTCCACGAATACACGGACATGATCGAACCCCTGGCACTCGATGAGGCTTTCCTAGACGTGACCGAGAATAAAAAAAACATCCCATTAGCCGTCGATGTCGCCAGAGAAATCAAGAAAGAGATTAAAGAAAAACTAGGACTCGTGGCCTCCGCCGGGATCTCTTACAATAAATTCCTCGCCAAGATTGCATCTGATTACAAGAAACCCGACGGGCTTTACACCATACACCCAGACCGGGCCCCCGCTTTTATCTCCAAACTCCCGATCGAGGCATTCTGGGGTATCGGCAAAGTCACAGCTCGTAAAATGCATTCACTAGGCATACACACGGGAGCAGACCTCAAGAAATGTACACGAACATTCCTTACCCGCAATTTCGGGAAAGCCGGTACCCTGTATCACGATTTTGCCAATGGCATCGATCCCAGAATGGTTACCTCCGAAAGAATCCGTAAATCCGTAGGCTGTGAAAGTACCTTCGAGAATGACTTGACCAACTATATCGCTGTCATCATAGAACTGTACCACGTAACAACGGAATTAATTCTCCGGCTAGAAAAGTCTGATTTCAAAGGACATACCCTAACCTTGAAAATTAAATTCCATGATTTTACCCAAAAGACACGTAGTATCACTATGGCACACGAGTTACGAACAAAACAGGATATTCTTCCCCTAGCCAAAAAACTACTCAAAGATTTAGAACTTACGCAATTTAGAATACGCCTCCTAGGTCTCTCTGTATCAAATCCCATCGAAGAATTAACCCCCGATGGTTCTTTACAATTAAAAATAAATTTCGATTAATTATGAAACCTTTACGTTCATGTGCCGTATATAGGCATATATTTTGAATGTAATCATAGTGTAACCGAAACTTAATAGATAAGTGACAAGGTTACGATGATAAACCGATACCTTTGTATCGGATTTCAAAAGAGACTTCGATTTTTTTTCATAAATTTGTTATTGGTATTTTGGGTCCCCGCTGAGACAGCGCGGACCATTTTTATTTTAGCATAAATCCTAACTTTTGTCTCCCTGTATTCGTATATAAACGTGTGTATCGAAAATTAATCGATATAACAGAAATTTAACTACTAATTTTTTTGTATATAAAGAAAAGCCGATACCTTTGTATCGGATTTCAAGAAAAGACTTCAATTTTTTTTCATAAATTTGTTATTGGTTGCCTCCTGCTGTGACAGCACGAGGCTTTTTTCTTTCACCGACGCTAAACTAACAAATCTTTTTTTACCCGCAAACATTTGCGTAAAATTTAATAGTGTTAAAATTTAGATTTTCATTAACACGCTGACTAACTGGTCAAGTAAAATTCACATTAACATTTACACGACAGAGAATTTACAAAAAAAGATCGTGCTTGATTCATATTAACAAATTCAGCACGACCTCTTTATTCTGTTATTATCTATCGAATTATTCCAAATAGGTATACCCGTACAGTCCGGAACGATAATTGGACAAGAATTCCCGTCCTTCTTCTGCCGAAATAATTCCCTTTTTCACGGAAGAAGTTACCCATACCTCTACCGTACGAGCCATTCTTTTCGGCATAAACTGAACGTACTCCAACACGTCAGCCACCGTCTCCCCTTCAATCACCTTGTCGATCACGTAATCATCACCTTTCACTTTGATGTGGACGGCATTCGTGTCTCCGAACAGGTTATGCAGGTCACCAAGAATCTCTTGGTAGGCTCCCACGAGGAATACTCCTAAATAATACGGTTCCTTATTATTCAACTCGTGTACCGGAAGATGGTACGAGAAATTACGTGTCGAGATAAAATTATCAATCTTCCCGTCAGAATCACAGGTAATATCCTGAATTGTTGCCGATTTAGTCGGCTGCTCGTTCAAACGAGAAATCGGTATAATCGGGAAAATCTGGTCAATAGCCCATGAATCAGGCAAAGACTGGAATAACGAGAAATTACAGAAATATTTATCCGGCAACATCTTGGAGATTTTCTTCAACTCGTCCGGGGCATGCTTCGTGACCACTGCCATGTCATACACGTCCCTAGCCACAGACCAAAACAACCGTTCCACTTGCGCACGGGTGAACAAATCGATCAAGCCAAGATTAAACAAACCGAGAGCATCTTCCCGAATCTGCATAGCATCATGCCATGTCTCGATCAACCGGGGCTGATTCAGGTTCTCCCATAAATCATACAACTCTTTCACTAGCTCATGAGCATTCTCATCGATTTCCTCGTTTTCATCGAAAGCGGGCAGACTTGTACTGGCAAGCGCCTCGAAAATCAACACGGAGTGATGTGCCGTCAGAGAACGTCCCGACTCGGTGATAATATTCGGTTGCTCCAAATTATTCTTTTCACATGCATCTACCAACGCGGACACGGCATCATTCACGTACTCCTGAATCGAGTAGTTCATGCTGTTTCCGCTCGTTGCCGAGCGTGTTCCATCGTAGTCTACACCTAATCCCCCGCCAATATCCACGAAATGTATATTGTATCCTAAATTCTTCAATTGCACGTAGAACTGAGAGGCTTCCTTCAATGCCGTCTTAATACGCCGTATATTGGTCACCTGGCTACCAATATGGAAATGGATTAACTTCAAGCAATCCGTCATCTTGTTCTTTTCCAGAATATCCATGGCTTCCAGTAACTCGCTCGAATTTACTCCGAACTTACTGACATCTCCTCCGGACTCTTCCCACTTGCCACTCCCAGAACTAGCCAGTTTTATACGAATTCCTATATTCGGGCGAATTTTCAAGCGTTTGGAGATTGTCGCAATATTTCTCAATTCGTTCAATTTCTCGACAACCAAGTATATATTTCGTCCCATTTTTTGGGCCAAAAGAGCCAACTCGATATAATTCTCGTCCTTGTAACCGTTACAAATGATCATCGCATCGTCGTCAATATCAATCGACAACACCGCATGTAATTCCGGTTTCGAGCCTGCCTCAAGACCAATGTTATACTTGGTCCCGTGGCTGACAATCTCTTCCACCACCGGGCGCATTTGGTTCACTTTAATAGGATAAATGATAAAATTTTTCCCCGTGTAACCATATTCCGTTGCCGCAGCTTGAAAACAACTAGAGATTTTCTCGATCCGGTTATCAAGGATGTCCGGGAACCTTAACAACACGGGAGCCGATACATCCCGCACCTGAAGTTCCTCCATCAATTCCTTGATGTCAATTTTCGGTCCTCCGACTTTCGGCGTTACTGTAACGTGTCCCTTCTCGTTAATCGAAAAATAGTTCAGCCCCCAACCGTTAATATTGTACAGTTCTGCTGAATCGTCAATACTCCATTTTCTCATTTTTATTCTATAAGCTCATTAAGATTGATTGTCCGGCAAAGCTACAATATATTTTCAATATTATATGCTTAATCGCCTAGGATTTCACGATTTTAGCCATTAGATTTCATGCTCCCCGGCATCATGCCAAGCAGAATAACAATCCCGTCAAACAACCTCACATTTTCTGGATCTCCTGAATACCGTCCCGATTTATCACCAAACGGTAACGCTTGTATTCAACCTGCTCCCCATGTAGCAATTGTATCAAGAAATTAAGGTAATATATCTTGTCTCCCATGATCAGACCGTAATCCGCTTCTCCCCTCGGCACGTATAACTCATAGTCCCGTTCGTCCATTTTCTGAACGAAACTCCCCACGTTAAAACGCAAAATCTCGTTCACCCCGGCAATATCATACTGGCTATATTCGTCAAGCGCCTCCGGATTGAGCTGCACCCATTTCCGGTAAAGAATAATTTTCTCCCCGCCATTCCGATTATCCGCCTCCAACAAATCTGGACGGGCCCTCCGCTCGATAATTTCCTCCGGGACTTTTCTTTCCGAGATAAAATCCACCCCGTCCTTGATCCACCCAACCACTCTCTCGTTCATACTGATCGTTGTCTTCCGGTCAAAATAGTTCTTCCCCAGCCGATGGGCAAAGTAAAAACGCATCAATTCCTTAATCCGGTCCTTCAGCATATAGCTCACCACCAAAGCCACGAACAAGGGCATTGTGAAATTCCCGTATTTTTTCTGAAATGAAAAAGCGACCACCGTGGCAAATATCATGGAAAGTCCTGCCGCAATACTATAATATATCTGCTCCACCAGTACTCCATCTTTTTTCTTCGATGCCTTCAAGAATAAATCACTCTCCGCATATTTCTTCAGCATCCCCCGCCGATAGATCACCGTCTGATTCCGATCCTTACTCTCCGGATCTGCCACGAGATAACCGTTCTGTTTCTTGTAATCAACCTCCGCATATACCAAAGACAACAATAACTTCACCGTCCGATCATAACACCCCGGATCAGTCGTCTTTAACCCGTCCAGTAACTTGAATGTATGAAACTCCACCAGATTGGAAAGATACTCATCCCCGAAAGAGAAATAATTCAACGCTTCCCGGAGAATTTCCGGCACGTTAATAATGGCCTTCAAATCCCGGTACCGCCTCACAATCAATTGCACGCATTCAACATACCGATCGACCATTCCTTCCCGTTCACCACTTTCCACCTCATGATGAATCGTCTCTCCCGCCATCCCCCGAAGGGCACTTTTAAAAATGGATGTAAACATCTTGATCTGGTACTCGTAAGAGGCTAACGCATCCCTCGTCCCATCCGCCACCAAATGCTGGAATGCATCCTCCAAGAAAACGAAAGGCGTCCATTCGCCACTCGCAATCTCCTCCAACGTGTAGATCGGGGTGATCAAACACACATTGGACTTCACATCCCGATAAAAAGCCTCCTTGGGATAAGTCGAGGCATTAATATCCAAACTATGAGGAATGAAAAACCACGCGTTCATCCTGAACTCGTTCTCCCCCGTGTCCCGATCGACATGGTAGCCAACCTTACATTCCACGGAGTACCGATCATGCAACTTAACCTGAATATCTATCATATCATAAAATCACAACGCAAGATACGAAAAAAAGTAATACTCTAAACCCCAAGGATCTACCTGGCAGAAGAATATCCTACATTAAGTATTTTTAAAATTGTTAGTTCAACTATTTAGGAGCGATTTGTACACATTTATTTGTTTCCTGTTTTTTTAATACATAACTTTGTTACACTATAAATCTAAAATAAAAAAGCATGAACAGGCAACAAATAATTAAAGCCGTGACAGAGAAAACCGGCATATCACGAAAAGACACGGCAAAAGTATTTTCTTCCATTTTCGAGACTATTTTAGAAAGTCTGGAAAAAGAAGAATCGGTACGGTTAATGAATTTTGGTAGCTTTACCGTAAAGACTTACAAACCACGCAAAGGCTATAATCCAGCTTCGAAAATAGTTGTCCAACTCCCGGAAAGAAAAGCCATCCGCTTTAAATTAGCTAAACGTGCAGTTTCAAAAAGCTTAAAATAATAACTGACAATATACAATCACTGAATTCTTTCTCTTCATAAAACAAAGGGTTCAGTGGTTATCCTCCCTTCAAAGAACGTTTACTTCCCCGTTCCTCGTTGTCAACACACTCCCATCATTCCATAAAAATATTTCAATAACATTTGACTCGCATGAATATTATTCGTAAATTTACGAACAAATAGTCTCCATTATAAAATCTTTTCAAAGATATAATCATGAAAGAATACAAAACATACATACCGGTCGCACTTATCATCTTGATGTTCCTTTCTCTCATAATCTTTCACAAAGACATTGCCACCTACATCTCGCAAAGTAAGATCGAACAATTATCCGCCAACACCAAAAAAAGTATCAGCGACTCGATTGCCCAAAAATACAACTATCATCATAACGGGGAAACTTACGATTACACGTTCATTGAATTTGGCTCCACAGGCTGTCACTCTTGCCGCCAAATGGAAGAAGTCATGGAGAAAATAAAAACCGAATACAAAGGGAAAGTAAATATAGTTTTTATAAACTTAATGGAACCAGAGAGCAAAAGATTCTTCGAATACTACGGGGTCGCCACAATTCCCACCCAAGTACTACTTGACAAGAAGGGAAAAGAGTTCTTCCGCCACACAGGCTTTTATTCGGCTGACGAACTATCAACACATTTCACGACGAAAAAGTAAACGAAGAAAGACTGTTGAAATTTCAATGAAAACAGGGAACTCTAAAAATAACAAGAGTCCTGAAATTCAGAACTCTTGTTAAATGGTCGAGATGACTGGACTTGAACCAGCGGCCTCCACGTCCCGAACGTGGCGCGCTACCAACTGCGCTACATCTCGTTTCCGTTTTGCGAGGGCAAAGATAATAAAAGTATCAATTATAATCACTATATTTGTAAAAAATTTTATTGTATAAAATATTTTTCTTCAGAATGGACTCAATTAGACAAAATAAGGTTGGTCGCTTAATCCAACGAGACCTAAGTGAAATGTTTCAGAAAGAGTGTAAAGAATTCACCGCAGGTGCCATGTTATCCGTTACAGCAGTACGAGTTAGCCCGGATATGTCATATGCTAGGGTTTACCTTAGTATCTTCCCTTCGAACCTGACGGAAAAGGTTCTGGAGAGCTTGGCAGAAAAAAACAAAAGTATCCGTTTTATCCTCGGAAAAAAGATCGGCAAACAGACACGAATCATTCCGGAGCTTAAATTTTTCGTGGATGACAGTCTCGATTACATAGATAAAATCGATTCCCTGTTGAAACAATAGCCTGTATCCACGATGAATCTGTCGATATTCATTGCACGGAGATACCTGTTTTCAAAAAAGAAACAGAATGCCATAAACATCATTTCCATCATTAGCATGGTCGGTGTTGCGATTGGCACAACGGCTCTTATTGTCGTACTCTCCGTGTTCAACGGAATCGACACACTCCTCACGGAAGCAACCGACAGTTTCACCCCGGATCTCACGATTTCCCCGGCAAAAGGGAAATTCATCAAGACCGACACTATTTTAATTGATAAGCTGGCCCATATGCCGGAAATCTCTTCCTGTGATCCCGTCGTGGAAGAAAATTCTCTTGTGAAATTCGGAGATAAATTAATCCCGGTGGTCGTGAAAGGGGTAGACTCGACTTATGCCGAACACGTGAATATACTTCCTTCTATTGTTAGTGGTATCTACTCGCTCGAAAAAGACGATAAACCGGCCGTCGTCATGGGCTATGGCATTGCGGCTGCTTTAAAAATCAGACTAGGAACGCTCTCTCCCGTTACATTCTACTACCCGGATCGAAAAGCGTCTTCCGCATCAAACTCTGCACTAAACAGCCAGAAAATATACCCGCTCGGGATATTCTCCGCACAACAAGACATTGACGGTAAATACGTGATCACCGGAATAGAAACAGCAAGGGAGTTGTTCGGGGTTCCGGGACAAATCTCCAAAATAGAGATAAAATTAAAAGATCCCAACCAGATAGAATCATTAAAAGAAAAACTATCCGTCCAAATACAACCGACATACAAAGTCGAGAACAAATATGACTTGAACCGTTCCTTTTATGCCATGATGAAATCGGAAAAACTGGCCGTCTTCCTGATCTTGTTATTTATCCTGTTAATTGCCTCCTTCAATATCATCGGTTCCGTATCGATGCTAATTATTGACAAAAAAGAAGACATCGGGATTTATCAAGCTCTAGGGATGACCAAAGAAAAAATAATCTCGATCTTCAAGCTTGAAGGCAACCTGATTACCGGATTCGGAGCATTAATCGGTCTGGCATTAGGGACCATATTATGCCTGCTACAAGAATATTACGGGTTCATCACCCTCGGCAACGGGAGCTACATCGTCAGCGCTTACCCGGTGAAAGTCATCGTATCGGATATTTTGATTATCATGATCACGGTGATTGCCATCGGTTACCTGGCCTCGCATTTCCCGGTAAAATACCTCGTGAACAAAATCGTCAAATCATAAATAAGGATCACGCTATGTATAAACTTTTAACGTTCTCACTTTTATCCCTAACACTCACCCTACTCCCCTTGACCTCGAAAAGTCAGGAGAAAGAGCCTGTTGTTTTAATCGAAACAAATATGGGAAACTTAAAAGCGAAACTATACAACGATACCCCCTTGCACCGAGATAACTTTATCCGGTTGGCAAAATCCGGCCACTATAACGGGACATTATTCTATCGTGTTGTCAAAAATTTCGTGGTACAGGGAGGCTCTTCCGACAGTCGAAATGCTATTGCCGGACAAGCTATCGGCTACGGTAAAGGGGTCACGATTGACGCAGAGATCAAACCACACCATTATCACAAAAAAGGAGCCTTGGCCGCTCCCCGCCAACCGGACCGGGTAAATGTCTTCAAAGAATCGGATATCGCCCAATTCTATTTCGTGGTCGGTAAAAAATACACGCCGGAAGAACTGGACAAAATCGAAAAATCAATAAACAACCCGATTAAAAAAGCCATTCAGAAGAAGTATTATACCCCAGAGAAAAAAGCCATTCTTGACACTTTGAGGGCGCAAAAGAAAGTACCTGAATTCCGGGCCATCGCGGAAAAGATCAAATCGGACATCAATTTCGAATGGGAAAACAACACGGACAAGCTCTACATGGATGATGAAAAAAGAAAGGCATACACCACGATAGGCGGGGTTCACCATTTGGATAAAGAGTATACAGTTTTCGGAGAACTGATCGAAGGTTTCGATGTTCTGGATAAAATTGCCGCTCTTCCCACGGACAGACAGGACCGCCCGTTCAAAGACGTCAGAATAATCAGTGTAAAAATAATAAAATAACATGATACCACGCAAATACTCTTTATTATGGAGGAATATCATCTGGGCTGGAGTAATCTTTTTCTTATGCGCTATTCCATCCGACTCGATTCCTGATCCGCAATTAAATATCCCCCACCTTGACAAGGTGGTACACTTCGGAATGTTCTTTATCATGTCAATATTCCTGTGCAGCGAACTCCGCTATCAGACTCGATTGTCTCTACAAAAAATTTATCTGATCGCCATCGGGTTCAGTTTCATCTATGGAGGACTTATCGAAGTTCTGCAATTCAAATATTTCAACCGGGGCGGAGACTGGTGGGATCTGTTTGCCGACGTTCTCGGGGGAGTGGTGGGTTGCCTGCTATACCCCACGGCGAAAAAACAGAAAGACAAACTTGTTGATTATCTATACAAGAAACTAAAAAGCCGGAAAGAAGTATAACCACCCCGGGGAAAATCTCGTTCACTAAAATGGAATATAAAGATTCATAAATATGAAAACAATTACATTTAGAAACGGGGACCCCATGCCCCTCTTCGGGTTAGGAACCTATCAATCCAAAGCAAACGAACTACACGACGCCATCATTAGCGCGCTGAAAGACGGGTACAGGCTGATTGACTGTGCCGCCTATTACAAAAATGAAGAAATCATCGGGGCTGCCCTGCAAGAAACATTCACGTCCGGACTCGTGAAACGGGAAGAACTTTTCATTACCTCCAAATTATGGAATAATAACCACGCCCCGGAACACGTGGAAGAGGCTCTTCGAAAGACTTTGCACGATCTCCGGCTGGACTACCTGGACCTATACTTGATTCACTGGCCGATAGCACTGAAACACGACATCGAATACCCGCAACAAGCATCCGACTTACTTTCCCTCGAAGAATGTCCCCTCACGGAGACTTGGAAAGCGATGGAACAAATGCAGGCAAAAGGGCTATGCAAACATATCGGGGTTTCGAATTTCAGCATCCCGAAATTGAAAGAACTGATCGCTGTGGCAAAAAATAAACCCGAAATGAACCAGGTAGAGATGCATCCTTACTTGCAACAAAATGAATTATTTCAATTCTGTCAGTCTGAAGGAATTTACTTGACGGCTTATTCCCCTCTCGGACGTAATTTACCCATCAAAAACAAACCCGGCCTGACCAATGAACCGATTATTATCAATTTAGCAAAAAAATATAATTGCACACCGGCACAAATTATCATTGCTTGGGGGGTACAACGAGGAATCGTGATTATCCCAAAATCAGTTCACCCGGAGCGAATCAAAGAAAACATTAAATCACTGGACATCAATATTTCACCAGAGGATATGACCAAAATTGCCTCCCTCGACTCACACACCCGGATGACCGACGGCTCGACTTGGATTTTCCCCGACGGACCGTACACGATGAAAAATATTTGGGATGAAAAATGAAGTTCTCGAAAGAATTGAAATGTATGAGACTTTTTATTAACTTTGCCCACCAAAGATTTCAAATTTCGAGAAGATGTTAGACAAGATTAAACAACTCAGTGCTGAAATAGCCGGTTTCCAGGCGAAAAGCCTAGAAGAAGTAGAACAGTTCAGAATCAAGCATTTAAGCAAGAAAGGAACGATCGCTGCTCTCTTTGATGATTTTAAAACCGTTCCCGCGGATCAGAAAAAAGCCATGGGACAAGAATTAAATGAATTGAAGAACACGGCTCTGGCAAAAATCAACGAGTTGAAAGAGTTACTTTCTAACGCGGAAGAAGATTTAAGCGGTATTGACTTGACGATGCCGGGAGATCCTTTAAAACTAGGAACCCGTCACCCGTTAGCCATCGTGAAAAACGAGATTCTAGCCATCTTCAATAAACTTGGATTCACCATTTCCGAGGGACCGGAAATCGAAGACGACTGGCATAACTTCTCCGCGTTGAACTTCCCGGAAGAACACCCGGCACGTGATATGCAGGATACATTCTTTATCAGTAAGAACCCGGACATCGTGCTACACACGCATACCTCATCCGTGCAAGTGCGAGACATGGAGGCTCATCGCCCCCCGATTCGGCTAGTTACTCCCGGAAGGGTGTTCCGTAACGAGGCTATCTCGGCCCGGGCACATTGCATCTTCCACCAAATCGAAGCTCTTTACATCGACGAGAACGTTTCCTTCGCTGACTTAAAGCAAACCTTAACCTATTTCGCAAAAGAACTATTCGGACCGGACACGCAAATTCGTCTTCGTCCGTCATATTTCCCCTTCACGGAACCATCGGCAGAAATGGACGTATCATGTACACTATGTCACGGAAAAGGCTGCAATGTTTGTAAAGGGACCGGATGGTTGGAAATCCTCGGATGTGGAATGGTTGACCCCAATGTTTTGGAATTAAATGGTATAGACAAGGAAAAATATACCGGGTTCGCACTCGGTATGGGTATCGAGCGTATCACCATGCTAAAATACGGCATTAAGGATATACGCCTCTTTTTCGAAAACGACATCCGTTTCCTTGAACAGTTTTCGGCCGCAGGCAAATAATATATAAACACAACACAAGAGAAATGAGGATGTCGGTCACACGACTCCTCATTTTTTATTCTCAAACACCGGTTGCTATGAAGAATTTAGTCCTTCTATTCCTGATCACCTTTTCATTCGGGGCTTTCGCTTGCTCTCCCGTTGATTCCGTGTACCGGAAAGATCAAACTTTACTAAAACATTTCTTTGAATACGCCAATAAAAAAGAAATAGCCAAACTCCCGATCAACGAGAAAGTTGTCGCCATCGGACGCTATTTTCTCGAAACGCCTTACGTGGGAGGAACGTTGGACATCAATCCCCAAGAGAAGCTGGTTGTCAACCTGCGGGAATTTGATTGCGTGACTTTCGTCGATAATGTCATCGCCTTGGCGCACCTAGATAAATACGAGGAACAAAGTATTCCTCAATTCCAAAAAAATTTACAAGAAATTCGGTACCGGAACGGAAAGATAGTTGACTACACGTCACGCCTGCATTACTCTTCCGACTGGTTATACGAGATGACCTGCCTGAACTTTCTGGAAGACATCACGAAAGAAAAAGGAGGTATCCCCTTCCCCAACAAGGTATCCTTCATCTCCCAAAACTGGAAAAAGTACCCGGCCCTAATACAGGATTCCACCCTTGTTACAAAAATAATTGATATTGAAAAAACTATTAACGGCAGGGCATATTACTATATCCCGAAAGAAAAAGTACTTCCTTTCGCGGGCCAAATCAAAACCGGGGATATTATACTGATCACCACAAAGAAAAAAGGACTTGACACGGCTCACGTGGGGATTGCCATTGAAAACGAGGGACAAATATACCTGCTCCATGCCTCGGTTTCCGACAAAAAAGTGTCCATCACGACAGAAACACTCCCTGATTACTTACAACGAATCACATCACATTCCGGCATAATGATCGGCCGCCTCATCAATTTTAAATCTAATTAACATCCATAAAACTGTGTAATACGTATATTTGGTAGAATTATTGTTATAAACTTTTACAAGAACACAAAATGTGATCGTGGAAATAGAATAGAAACCTAAAACAACGGAATATGAGAAGAATATTTATCGGAACACTTGTTGTGTTAACCATTGCTTTAATTAACGGATGTGCTAACCGGAAAATCACACGGGTAGACCCGAGTGAAACCATCGACCTCAGCGGACGTTGGAATGATAGTGACTCACGGCTTGTTTCCGAAGAAATGATCGGTGACCTGCTTACTTCAGCCTGGATTCCAAGATACTTGAAAGCAAACGACAAACGCCCCGTGGTGGTGGTCGGTCTCGTGGAGAACAAAAGTCACGAACATATCAACTCGGAAACCTTCATTAAGGATGTAGAAAAAGCGATTATCCGGGACGGTAACATTCGTTTGGTTGTTGCCGGAGAGAAACGGAATGAACTTCGAAAAGAAAGAGCCGAGCAACAAGATTACGCGTCACCGGAAACCACCAAGAAGTGGGGAAAAGAACTGGGTGCCGATTTCATCTTGCAAGGGACAATCAACAGCATCGTCGACTCGTACAAGAAACAAAAAGTCGTAACTTACCAGATCGACCTGCAACTCACGAACATCGAGACCAACGAGGTTGTCTGGATGGGTGACAAGAAGATCAAGAAACAAATCAGCGACCGGGTTCTGTAATATAGAGACATTCAAAGCGGATGAAAATATCATTACCTTCTCCAACATCCCTTAATAAAAGGAAAGAATGCTCATGCATCACATCTCCTCTTCCCCAAAAAGGAGGCTTGGAGAAGGTAAATCATTTATTTTCAATTCGTAATTTTCAATTTTTAATTGTTCTTCTCGTTTTTCTTTTCTCCGGATGCGCTACTTGGTACCAGCGAACGGCAGAGTTCCAAGCAGCCGTCAACTCGGGAAATTTCGAGAAAGCAAACAAACTTCTAGATAAAGATAAAAAACAAGCCACGGGTAAAAACCGCATCCTCTATTATCTCAACAAAGGATACGTGGAATTCATGCTCGGCAATCCCACCAACAGCAATCAATACTTCGAGACCGCCGAGAACCTGATTGACGAGTATCACAGTAATGTCGGAGCTGAAGCTGCGGCATTAGTTACCAACCCGGAAGCACGTCCCTACCGACCGGAAGACTTTGAAGTCATTATGATTAACTTCTACAAGGCCTTGAACTACATCGATCTGAACGACATGGAAGGAGCTTTGGTCGAGGTTCGCAAAATCAATATCAAACTCAACCAGCTAAACGACAAGTATCCCGATAACAAGAACCGATACCAACGAGATGCTTTCGCCCATTTATTAATGGGCCTGATCTATGACGCCACGGGAGATTACAATAATGCGTTTATCGCCTATCGAAATGCCTACGAGGTCTACCAGTCCGACTATATTAAAAACTTCGGCGTAAAGGCCCCGGAACAACTGAAACAGGACTTGATGCGTACCGCCTATATTTGCGGTTTCTCCGCAGAATTGAAACAATACGAGAAAGAGTTTAACACGACATACACCCATACCCCGACGCCTGCGGATGGACAACTCGTGTTTTTCTGGCTGAACGGCATGGGACCGGTAAAGGCAGAATGGAGCATAAATTTTGTCAAGCAAAAAAGAGGAGACGGAGCGATTGTATTTCACAACGAATCCCTCGGACTTACCTTCCCTTTCTTCTTCGGCTCGGGATACAGTGATAATGAAAAACAAAGCATTGCCGATCTACAAACCCTGCGTGTCGCATTCCCCAAATACATGGAACGTCCCCCGCTTTACGCCACGGGAACTCTCGTGACTGGCAATCACTCATACCCGTTGGAACTTGCCGAGAATATCAATGAAATTGCATTCAAAACCCTACGGGACCGAATGGTACGGGAATTTTCAAATTCCCTCCTCCGAGTTGCCGCCAAAAAGGGACTGGAATATTCTGCCCGCAAGCAAAACGAATGGCTAGGCTTTGCCGTCGGTATCGCTAACAGCCTCACTGAAAAAGCCGACACCCGCAACTGGCAAACACTACCTTATTCCATCTCCTATACCCGCCTGCCCTTATCCGCCGGAACGAATAACCTCACTCTCCGCTTGAACGCACGAAACGGTTCCCAACACTCGGAACAATTTTCCATAGAAGGCGGTGGACGTAAAACCCGCTTTCACGTATTCCAAACAATGGATTCCAGACAATAATAAAATTCCCCTCACCTTACAACCGTAAAATGAGGGGAGTCTAAATTATTGACTACAAAATTTATTTCTTCATGATCTCTCCGAAATACTTGTAGAATAACGGAATTGTCGTGATTCCATTAAAGAATTGCTCTAACGGATAATTCTCGTTCGGGGAATGGATAGCATCAGAACCCAAACCGAAGCCCATCAGTACAGACTTGATTCCCAACACTTCCTCGAAAGTGGCAATAATTGGAATACTACCACCGGAACGAACCGGAACGGGTTGTTTTCCATACACCTCCTCGTATGCTTTCTCGGCAGCCTTATAAGCCGGAAGATCAATCGGGCACACGTAAGAAGGTCCGCCATGCAAGTAATCCACTTTCACCTTCACGTAATCCGGAGCGATAGACTCGAAATATTCTTTGAACAATTTCGCAATCTTCTCGTGTTTCTGATTCGGCACCAAACGGCAACTAATCTTGGCGTATGCCTTGGAAGGCAATACGGTCTTAGCACCTTCTCCCGTGTAACCACCCCAAATACCACACACGTCAAACGTCGGACGAATGCCCGTACGCTCATTGGTCGTGAATCCTTCTTCGCCCTTCACCTCCTTAATGTCCAAAGATTTTTTGTAATTCTCCAAATCAAAAGGAGCCTTCGCCATCTTGGCACGTTCTTCAGCACTTACTTCCAACACGTCATCATAGAATCCGGGTATCGTGATATGCCCCTTCTCATCCTGCATATCGGCAATCATCTTACACAACACGTTAATCGGGTTCGCCACCGCACCCCCGAAAATACCGGAATGCAAATCAGCATTCGGACCGGTAACTTCAACCTGCCAGTAAGCCAAACCTCTCAATCCTGTCGTAATTGAAGGAATATCACGGCCAATCATACTGGTATCGGAAACCAGAATCACATCAGCTTTCAACATATCCTTATGATCCCGGCAGAACTTGGGGAGACTCGGGGAACCGATTTCCTCTTCTCCCTCGATCATGAACTTCACGTTACAGTTCAATTTCCCGGATTTCATTAAATATTCAAATGCTTTCGCATGCATGAAAGCCTGTCCTTTATCATCGTCAGCCCCGCGAGCCCAAATTTTACCGTCTTTAATAACCGGCTCGAAAGGTTTCGTGTTCCACAATTCGATCGGGTCAACCGGCATCACGTCCATATGCCCGTACACCAACACCGTAGGAAGAGCCGGATCAATGATCTTCTCCCCGTAAGCAACCGGATTACCCTCTGTTTCATACACTTCTGCCCGGTCCGCTCCGGCAGCTAACATGATTTTCGTCCATTGCTCGGCACAACGATACATATCTGGCTTATGCTCAGACAATGAAGAAATTGAAGGAATACGAATCAACTCGAATAACTCGTTCAAGAAGCGTTCCTTGTTCTCTTCCACGTACTTTTTGATTTCTTCCATCTATTTGAAAATATATTGATTAATAAAATAAACATACTGCACATAGTTACAAATAACCATTCCAACAACATCTTTGTTGGAACAAATATAACATTTTCAGACGAAGGGATCAAACAACTGTTCCGCTAAATTCCTTTGGTGGTACAAAATAATTTCATACTTTTGCCAAGTGTTTCAACTAATGAATTAGATATGTCAAATCTTCCCGAAATTAAAGTTTTCGCCGGAGAGAATAGTCAATATATTGCAGAAAGTATTGCTAGTTCTCTAGGGCTGGAACTCGGTAAAAAAACGTTTACGAGATTTAGTGACGGAGAATTCGTCACCTCATTCGACGAAACGGTGAGAGGCGAACACGTGTTTATCGTGCAATCAACCTTCCCGCCTAGTGATAACCTCATGGAATTACTCTTGATGATCGATGCCGCCAAAAGAGCATCTGCCTACAAGGTAATCGCCGTAATCCCCTATTTCGGGTTTGCGCGTCAAGACCGGAAAGATAAACCGCGTGTCGCCATCGGGGCAAAACTAGTGGCTAATATGCTACAAGCTGCCGGGGTTGACCGGATTATCACCATGGATTTACACGCCGACCAAATTCAAGGATTCTTCGATGTTCCCGTGGATCACCTATACGGTTCTACCGTATTGATTCCTTACATCAAATCTTTAGGATTACGTGATTTTGCCATTGCCTCCCCAGACATCGGTGGAGCCAAAAGAGCAAATTCCTGGGCAAAATACTTTGATTCAGGGTTGATCATCTGCCACAAAACCCGTATCCGGGCAAATGAGGTTGCCGACATGAAAGTGATCGGGGATGTAGAGGGCAAAAATATCATCGTTGTTGATGACATGATCGATACGGCCGGAACAATTTGCAAAGCAGCCGATATGCTTATCGACAATGGTGCTGCCAGCGTACGTGCCGTAGCCACCCATGCAGTACTTTCCGGTAAGGCATACGAAAATATCGAGAAATCAAAACTGACGGAAGTAATCTTCACCGATTCCATTCCCCAGAAACAACCTTGCTCAAAAATTAAAGTATTACCGATCGCTCCCATGTTTGCCGACACGATCCGCAACATCTACGAGCATAAATCGATCAGTGATCACTTCCTCATGTAATTCATTTTTCATGATATAAAAAATGGCACTCTGAAAAGGGTGCCATTTGTCATTTCATTCACTTTCAACTATTAATCGTCAATCGTTTACTCTTCGAAGCTTTCCTCTTATCTTTCGACAACACGAAAGCATACACCTCCAAATTCTCTTTCACCCAGCCACTATCCAAACTAATCGTCGTCACCCCATTTTCCTGACGATTCCGGCAAGGCTCCACGATCATTTGGTTTCCCGTTTTCTCGTAAACCACCACGTACAACACGTCTGTCGGGTTCGCCACCACCGACCAACGACTTTGTGCCTCCTGAGTAATCGTTATCATATCCTGATCTTCGTTCAACGACACGGCCAGCGTTCCATCCTGCAGGCTCCCCTCAGCACACACGATTTTCTCATAATCAATCGTGGGATTATACTCCTCGTCAACCGTAACGGCTTGCATATTCGCTTTCACGAAGGCGTTATAAAACGTACTTCCCGCCTTTCTTCCCGGGAAACCGAATTCTGCCGCCGGAGCAAAATACAGCGAAACCTTTTGTAACGCTTTCATCTTCGCCCGTTGCGCCAACTGCCCGGGAGTTTTGGGATTACGCATCGTGCTTCTCTTTCCCCGGGCAATACTATACCCGTTTGCACCCGAGTACATCGTGATATTTGCCACTGATTTTCTCACTTCCCCCAATACAAATGATTTAAATAAAGCCATAATCTTAAAATTTAAAATGAAACATATAAATCACAATACTAAATGCAAATTCTCCGAAAAATCACACCTGTTTATCGAACCGAAAAAACAATACAAGTGAATCCTCTTCCCCCGCTCTTCCGAGAGTTCAATCTCCGCACTCTCATCCCGACGAACACTCTCGATCGCCTCGGGAGTTACAATCCGAAACCTCATGTCTTCCATCATCACCACGCACCACAACTCGTCCCCTAAACGTTCTTCCCGTACCACGTTTTCATTCTTCCACGTCAGGCGAACCTTATCGCCTTCCCGGCATCCCTGCAACTCTCTCGGTAAAAACAAGTTCCCTGCACTGAAATGCACGAGATCATACAGCAATCCCTCCCCGTTAAACGCCCGCATGTTAGCTTTCAGAAAAAGAGTATACCCCGAGCGACGTTCCACCACGCCCAACATCTGCCAAATCCGGGCCAGCCATGTTTGCCGGATAACCCCGTAAAAAGTCGCCGTCTTCCTCATCCTCTCCCGGTAATACAATTGTAACTCCGAACGACAATCCTTCACCTTTCCCGGGGCAGCTCTCGCGTAAAGATGATCCCCCACCTGATAGTAAATAACACGTCCCACCCGCCCCGACAAACGATTAAACAGATTTGAATAACAACAAGCCATACTTACCTCCTTTTTTCATTACTAAAACTTCAACCTTTTTCTCAACTCATCGAAGGGAAACGCCGGACCCGGATCCGTCTTTCGAGGGGTGATGTCCGAGTGTCTCACCAAGTATTTGATCCCGTAACACGCTTTCAACAGACGACAGATCTCCTCCGTGACCGCAAACTGCCCCTCGGTAAAAGAATGCCAGTATCTCGCCCTCCCCTCTTCTTCCGTCGTGTACACCTGATCGGGAGAATATTCCCGCCCGAAACACGAATAATATCGATCTCCCACACGTTGTAACTCCCCGGCATTATCCAGCTCGATCCCGATCGAACAATCATTCAAGTTCACCCGCCCGGCATGAAAACTCTTCCCGGCGTGCCAAGCCTTCACGTCAAAAGGTAACAACTGGAAAATCTCCGCATCCCTTCCGACCACCACGTGAGCGGAAACACTCGTGTCCGGCCTACACAAATAAAGTGCCGATGAAATCGTCCTTGCCCCAACCGTTCCGTGTAAAACAATAGTATCCAGGCTAGACAATTTCACCTTACACTTTGAACACTGCAAATACTTCACGTTCTCCCCGAACAACAAATTCTCAATAATTTCCATGACACCACGTTTTATTTCCATTTCCTTGACAACAAACTCTCTGTTACCTTCTCCCCGCTTCTCCCGATCACGTAACCGCCAAGCCCGATCTCCAGCAAATCCCACAAACGGGAACTGTCGGACAATAACGTCGATTCCATGAACATCCCCGACAAAATCACCACCGCAAACGCCAACATCACGATGGGCCGCCAAGACCTCTGCAACCAATTTCCCCGGGCTTCTTCCCCCACCGCCGCCGACTGTTCCCGCACCAACTCACTCTTGTAACGATACACTAAAGACTGAATTTCCTCCTGAATCTTCTGCTTCTCCTTCGAAGAAACCGACAACCGGTTCACGATGTCTCCGATCTCCCTAATCACGTTCTGTAATACACCCATAATCTTCTGTTTTTAAATTTGATATACCAAAAGTACACCCCAAAACGCCCGTTACCAATCATTCTATCCGAACACACTCATTTATCATCCGAATGACAGGAAAATTCATCTGAACGGACTTATAAATAAGAAAAGCGTCTTCTATAATTTGGCAATGTTATCCGTGCAGTACTTCGTTTGTCGTGTAAATCTATAGAATCAGCCTTCGAAGTTATAACCTCCTTAATAATGCAATTTTTTTGTCCACAACATAAATATTTGCATGGATACAATCATTTTCGTTTATAAACGAAAATATTGCACGCCTTTATTTGTTCTTACCCATAATATCCCGCTTCCTTGTTTTTAAACTCCTTCAACAATTCTATGTACTCTAAAGCATCGTCTAACAAGGCCATCCCACAAGAATAGTTAACAACGAATTTCCCTACAAATCCTTACCCTCTTGCCCCTTTTTCCTTCTCACGATATCCCAAAAATCAAAACACTCGAATATCTCCGTCCGGTAAGATGGGCTAACCGGAAACACATTCTTGCCGATACAAAGCGCTTTCCCGATAAAACCATCCACCTCGTAAAGATTCACAATATAACTTCGATGAACCCGCTTAAACCGATCCTCCGGCAGAAAAGGCTCCAACATCAAAAGTGGATGAGCGATCAACAACCGGGGCTTATCCCGCCGATAGATATAACAATAACACCCCGAAGCTTCCACATACAATATCTCCGAGTAAAAACATCTTTCCCTACGTTCCCCCTGACGCACAAAAAAACAGTCTCGTATGAGACATTTCGTCTGATCATTTGTTTTTTTCATAACGATTATTTTTAAATCCCGCAAGATGACCTTTCAACACCTAATGCCTTTCACAATTAAAAACAAAAAGGGCGTGACAAAAGTTCTAACACTCTCGTCACGCCCTCATTATCGAGTATCTTATTTCTATCTAAAATCTTTTTAATCCCTCAATCCAAAATCGTAAATCACAAATTATTTTCAGTTCTTCAATCTAAAATTTAAAATCTAAAATTAGAAAGTTGTCTCACAACTTTCGTAACTCTCTCTATATCCTCGTCTGTCAACGTTGGCCCCGATGGCAAGCACAAACCGATCTCGAACAACCGTTCACTCGTCCCGTTCCCATAAAACGGAGCATCCTTGAACACCGGTTGCAAGTGCATCGGTTTCCACAACGGGCGACTCTCTATATTATCCGCATCAAGAGCTAACCTCACGTCCTCCCTCGTGAATCCCGCCTCTTCCGGGTCCACCGTGATACATGTCAACCAGTAATTCGAGTTAAAATCTCCTCCTTCCGGCTGACACATCACCTTCACCCCCTTCACTCCGGCCAGTAACTTCACGTACAAATCGTGAATTTCCCGCCGCCGGGCAATATGTTCATCCAGCACGAACATCTGCCCCCTCCCAATCCCGGCGCAAATATTACTCATCCGGTAATTATACCCGATCTTCTCGTGCTGGTAATGTGGTGCCTGCTCCCTCGCCTGCGTGGCATAAAACAACGCCCGTTTAGCTCGTTCCTCGCTCGGGCAGACCAATGCCCCGCCACCGGAGGTCGTGATAATTTTGTTCCCGTTAAATGACAACGCCGCGTATTCCCCGAAAGTCCCGCATTTTCGCCCCTTGTACTCGGAACCTAACGCCTCTGCCGAATCTTCTAATACAGGAATTTTATAACGATTAGCAACCTCCAATATTTCGTCCAATTTCCCCGGCATTCCATACAAATGCACGGGAATAATCGCCTTCGGCAGCCGTCCAATCTTCTCCACTCGATCCTTAATCGCCTCCTCCAGCAACACCGGGTCCATATTCCAAGTATCTACCTCACTATCCACGAACACAGGCGTCGCCCCTAGATAGGCAATCGGGTTTGCCGACGCCGAAAACGTGAAACTCTGGCAAATGACCTCGTCCCCCTCGCCAACACCTAAAAGTATCAACCCCAAATGCAATGCCGCCGTTCCAGCACTCAACGCCACCACTTGTTTTCCCTCATTTTCAACATTCAATTTTCCATTTTCAATTAAAAAGTCCCGTAGAGCCTTTTCAAAAGCGTTCACGTTCGGTCCCAGCGGAACGACCCAATTCGTGTCGAACGCTTCTTGTATAAACTTCTGTTCCCGTCCGCCCATATGAGCTAACGAGAGCCAAATTCTAGGCCTCATAAATACCGTATTTATTATTGCTATCTATTTTTACTACAACATCCTAACTATTCGATAATTTTTTCTATTTTCTCCATATCGAATATATCTTTCACATACATTATCGAACCGTGCCCAGGACAAACCAAAGTATCCGGAGAAAACAAAGCTTTTAACTTCATTAAACTTCTTTCATTATCTTCCTTGTTACCACCTCGTAACTTTGTCACCGTCTCTACCCCAGGTATATAAGAATCTCCCGTGAAAAAGTAATTCCCAACCCTGTAACACAAACACCCTTTATCATGACCCGGGGTGGCAACGGCATCCAGCAAAAGATCTTCTCGAAGTTTCACGCTACATCCATCGTCAAGAATTTTTACATTTCCACCTTTAAAAACGAACGGGGTGTCGTGATAAAATGAAAAATTCAATTTCGCGGAAAAAAGTCCTTCTTTTCCGTGTTTCGAGACATAAATTACACAATTCGGAAATTTCTTTACCAACTCATTTAATCCATAAATATGATCAAAATGAGAATGAGTAATAAAACAGCCCTTCACGTCATTACTAGGAGTTAATAACTTTTTTACTTTACCAAAGTCACCAATATCAACTAACCAAACTCCTTGACTTCCCCTCTCTAAAAGTACATACGTGTTAGACGTAAATACATCATTCTCCAGTCTACACACCTCGAACTTCCCCATTTTCAATAATAATTAAGCCTCAATATTCTTAGACTTCTTTCTTATTGAAAAAATTAATCTAAGAAATTCAAAATATCTTTTACTGTTTTAAACTCCCGAATTTGTTCTCCTGTCAATTTTTTATCAAATTCATCATCACAAAGAACAATAAGAGACAATTTTGCCATTGAATCATACTCGACGATATCCGCGAGCACCGTGTCTTCCGTTAAAAAATTTTCATCTAACTCGAAAGTTTCCTCGAGCATTCTCATTTTTTCTTGATTTGTCATATTTTTCTATTTTAAGATGTTAATTTCCCTCCATCCACGCTTATACATGATCCTGTAATCATTCTTGACAGGTCACTCAACAAAAAAGCGATAGCGTTTGCAATATCTATAGGTTCGCAAACTCCCAAATATTGTCTTGATTTTATCATTTTGATTTCCTCCGATTCGATCCCCATTTGCTCGAAATTAGTTGCCATCAACGTGTTTGTCACCCCGGGTGCAACCGTGTTCACCCTGATATTTTTAGGTGCCAGTTCTTTCGCCAAACACCTCACCGCGGCATTCATCGCTCCTTTCGACGCGCAATAAGCAGTTTTAGTAGAATTCCCCAAAAATGCACCGAGGGCAGAAATCCCCACGACATTCATACCCTTCGGGTTAAAGTTCCCTTTAATCGACAAGCATCTCACCACCTCCACGAACGAGAAATAATTGATATTCATCACCCCAAGCATGAAATCATATTTCGACATCTTCAAGGGTCTCACGGCACCCACCCCCACGCAATGCACGAATCCATCCACCGGACCGTGTTCCATTACAATTTTCCTCACGACAGGCTCAATCCCCTCCACGTTAGAAAAATCACAAACGTAACCGGAATGATTGTTTCCAGATAACAATTCTTTCGTCCTCGTTATATTTTTCTCGTCGATATCCATAAGGATAACTTCGGCTCCCCGGGAATCAAGTAGTTTTGTTGTTTCGGCTCCAATACCCCCTATCCCGGAAACGATAAAAGTTTTACCCGTAAAATCTATCATGTTCATAATATATACCCTCCATCTATTACTATTGAAGTCCCCGTTATCGTTCTCGTCGCGTCACTTAAAAGAAAAGCGACAACATTCGCGACTTCCCCCGCCTTCGATATTCCCAAAAACTGTTTACGGCTGGTAAACTCCTCGTTCAACGTGTTGATATTTTGAATATGATCCTTCTCGAAATCGACATCTACACCGCCTTTCTGCACCGAATTTACCCGTATCCCTTTACAGGCCAACTCGACGGCCAAACACCTGACGGAAGCGTCAAGGGCCGCCTTGGCCGCGCAAAACGCCATCTTGGCTTTCATCGCCCGGATGCTACTTATGGAAGACATCGCCACCACGCTTGCCCCTTCTTTCAAGCCCTTGGCTTTATGAAGCGAACGCATTATCTCGACGAACATGTTAAAGTTATCATTCAAGATCTCGTTCACGTAATCCGGTTTCACGAACTGGAGCGGTCTGAAATCGCTATGAACGATACAAAATACCATCCCGTCAAAAGCCCCGTTATTTTTCACGATTTCTTTGAAACTTGACTCTATTTTCAACATGTCATTCTCGTCATAACACGTCACTCGCGCGCCTAATTCGGAGACCTGTTGAATGATCGCTTTATCAATACCGGAAACACCTCCCACCACTAGAACCTGTTTCCCGGTTAAATCCATCGGGTTTACCATTTTATTCTTGTAGTTTTTGTATCAAATTCCAAATTGTTTGAACCGAGTTAAAATTCTCGGGATCAAGCTCGCTAACGCGGATCTGGACACCAAAAACATCATCAATCTCTGAAATGATTGAAACGACATCAAAAGAATCGAGTAAACCGTCCTCTACAAGAGCTGTTTCGTTTTCAAAATCTATATCCGGACGAATTCCCTTTAAAAGTTCTAATAATTTTTCCATACTCTATACATTAATTTTCAACAGTGATATCGTTGATTTATTGATATACCTGAAACCTTTTTTCTGGTACATGTTCACGGCGGGAAAATTTTGTCGCTGCACCCAAAACATGTAACGACTTTTTTCTGATTTCATGTTTCTCGTGACGTAAAAATCCACCAGCGATTGTCCCACGTGCCGCCCGCGGGCGTGTTCACTAACCGCCACGTGAGAGATCCAGGCGACATTATTCTCGATCGTTTGATGAAGCGCACCCGAGAGTAGATCGCCGATCGTTGCCACGACAACATCCCCGTTATCCCGTAAAGTTTCATACTCGGATTCCGGGATAAAATCACCACTGAACGGGTCAAAACTACTGTTAAACAACTCGCAAGCGTACTTGACCTCATCCATCGTGGTCGCGATCTTTATAGATACCCCATCGTCATCTCGCGCCAGGGTTAAATCCTTGTAAATCCCGGCGTATTGATCTCGAATCAAGTTCTTGAAAAAACCACACCTCAAAAAAAATTCGACCTCGCCCCCGGGATAGAAAGCATCCCCCCTGTAAAGAATTTCCGTCACGAAATTCCCTTTATCAAAAAACACCAGCTCGCTCGTGTCATTCAAGTAGTAATACAAACGAAAACATCCCGGTTTGGGAACAATGAAAAACACGTTATGCCCTGTACTGACCACGCTTAAATTTCCTCCACGAACAAGCTCGAGAATCTCTCCCCGTAACATGTAATTATTGGAATAACTACCCCGAAGATTGTATCTTGCCACGACCTCGTCATAATGCTCGATAGATGTTATTTTACTTGGAATCATACATCCTTTTTAGTTCGATTTTATCAACTTTCCCGTTCATGTTGTGAGGCATCACTTTCAAATGATTGACAACATTCGGGAACATGTACCTGGGAAGTTTCGCTTGCAAATGGTTAATAACATTCACCTCTTTTCCATCTGATGTCGTGTAATAAAGCACGATCTTCTCCCCCGGTTGATCGTAAATACAAGCCGCGTTCGTGACTCCCGGGATTGAATTTATCGCGATCTCGATTTCCCCCAGTTCTATTCGATTGCCCATGTGCTTGATTTGAAAATCTTTCCGGGACATGAATTCGATTTCTCCCCTGTCATTATACCTGACGATATCTCCCGTGCGGTAAATCTTATCATCGTATAAATCGTGAAGCGGGTTTTGAACGAACACCTCGCGGGTTTTTTCCTTGTTATTGTAATACCCGAGAGCTAACCCCGTGCCCCTCACGCAAAGTTCTCCCGGCTCTCCGACTTTCGCCAGTTTATTATCTTCATTTAGAACCAAGACGTTCTTGTTCTCGCAATTATTCCCGATCGGGATGTATTCATCATCCCTGAATTCCCGGTTCACCTCGTAACACGTGCAATCCACCGTCACCTCTGTTGGACCGTACAAGTTATAAAACTTGACACCCGGCAATTTCTTCATCCAAATATTCAATTGTTTCGCCGGCATGGCCTCTCCCGCGAAGGTCACTCTTTTGAGGTTTCGAGGCACGTTATTATCGAGGATATCACTGTTACCGACTAGAACAATCGCTGACGTCGCCCAAAGGATGGAAGTAATCTGCCTCTCGTTCAAGAATTGAATCAAAAGTTTCGGGAACGTGAAATATTTTTTACCGATAATATTCAATGTCGCCCCCGCTTTCAAACAAACGCAGATGTCCTTCACTGAACCGTCAAAATAGAACGGGGTCTGGTTGCCAAGAGAATCGGTCTCGTCAAAACCGAATCTATCCACTAACCATTCTGCCAAGTCTATCATTCCCCGGTGACTGATCAGGACCCCTTTCGGTATCCCGGTTGATCCACTCGTAAAAATGGCATAAACCGGGTCCAGATCGATCATTTCGGACCGTGTCTTGTCCAGCTGGACATGATTAACTTCACGAGTGACAACCTCCTCGTAGTTAAAACGAGCTCCTTTAAAATCGATCATGTCCAGGATCGCGGAATCCGCTCCTGTCACCGTTATCGCCGCGACCGGGTTAAGCACGTCATGAATAAGCTTCACCCTTTGCCCGGGCATTCGACAATCTATCGGCACGTAAAAATTTCCACTCTCTACCACACCCGTGAAACCCACCAGCCCCTCTATCCTTCTATCCACGAACACGAGCACGGGTTTGTGAACCATTCCCCCGGTTCCCTCGCTGATCGCCGTCCCGATTCTTTCGGAATAATCCAACCATCGCGCGAATGTCAATGAATTCTTGTCATCCGCTATCGCCGTCTTGTCCGGCCAGCGGGCCGCGGATTCCTCTAGATACGTTAAAATATTGGTTACCATTATTTTTTCTCGTAAAGTTGGTTAGGGTTGGTTATTAAACCCTCCTCGTAAATTCTATCATCTTCATAAACGGGCAGGATATCACCCGTGTTCACCTCGAAAGAGGTTGCCCCCAGCGAAATACCGATGCCAAAACCACAGGCCATCACTTTCAACGTCCTGTGTTCCCCCGCGTGACCGTAGCGATCGCAAAGCGACACGATGGCGGACGCTCCAGAAGTGTTACCGTACCGGTCTAGCGTGATAGGCATCTTGGCAATATCTATTTTGGTCTTCTTGGCGATCTGCTTCAATATGTAAAGATTGGCCTGGTGAAAGGCGAAACAATCATAATCAACGGGGGTTGTCCCCGTCCGGTCCCAGAAATCCTTGATAAGACGTGGCACGTCAAAAATTGTGAACGTGAACACGGAGGTCCCTTGGATGAAGGAATTCATCAACGTTCTCTCGTTGCCATCCTCGCACATCACGACATCCTCGTTAGCGTGTAGATTCCTGTAACCCCCTCCCGGAACGATCATGTATTTAAAGCCGGAGCCGTCACTCCTTAACAGCGCTTTGATCTCGTCTCGTTCATTCCCGGTCTTCTCCAGGAGCATCACGGCTCCCGCCTCGCCAAAAAGCATGGCGGAACTTCTATCCCCGGGATAAACCGACTTTCCCGCGGTATCCCCCACGAAAAGAAGGGCTTTTTTTATATCCCCCGTGCTCATGATGGAGGCAACCGTTTGCATCCCTACCACCAGGGAGGAACATCCCAGGCTAATGTCATAACAGATCGCCTCTTTCGGGATTCCCAAACGATATTGAAGCACGAAAGCCGTGGAAGGTCTACGATAATCAGGACTGTGGGAAGAGAAAATCAAGGCCCCGATTTCCCCGGGATTTACACCTTTCTTCTCGAGAAGTTCCCGGGCGGCCCTGTACCCGAGGTCGCTACAAGTCTGGTACGTGGAGGTTCTACGGGATGCCCTGACTCCCGTCATCTCCATGAACTTTTCGACCTCCTCGTCCCCGAAAAGAGTTTTATACGATTCGGTCTTCACTTCATTCACGGGCACGGCGCAAGCAAGCCCTGCCACCCGAATATTTTTAAATTGAAAAAAAGCCATATATTCGAATTTTACAGATCCATTTTTTGGGCAGGATTCCCCATCACCTTGTATCCGGCCCTAACATTAGTCACAACCATGCTCCCCATACAAATATATGCATCATCTCCTACTTTTTTAGAAGGAGCTATCACAGCACTAGTACCCACAAATACTCGTTTACCTAACCTCACATGACCATTCACCGCACAATTCCCACAAAGAGTAGAAAAATCATCAATCTCCGCATCATGACCTATTCCACAACCAAGAACCGTTACAAAGTCACCAATCTTTACATTAGGTGAAATTTTTGCACGAGGTGTTACAACAAGTCCTTCCCCGATTTCACAAAACTCCCCTATTAATGACGTCGGATGAACCACTCTTGCAAAGTGAGCCCCCTTAGCTTTCAATTTCATGGCAATTCTCTCTTTTACTTTGGGAGACGCTATCGCAAATACGAACTCCTCATTCTCTGAAGGATTCCAATCATTAATTGTACCTAAAATTTTACTATCACAAGTATATCCATCAAGTGCATTTAAGTTATCGTCAAGGAATCCTTTTATACACCATGTCTCCTTAATTTTATTGATATCCTTTATCCACTGTAAAACCTCTCTCCCAAAGCCACTGGCTCCAATTATTATAATATCTTTCATCTCTTTAATTATTTCCTGTAAACGTGGGCATCGTTGCTGATTGTCCCGATGTATTATTAATATCTGCCCGACAGATCACTTTTTTTATCGTGATAAAAATAACTTTGACATCAGTCCACAACGTGCAATGATCCACATACCAAACATCCAATTTGAATTTCTCTGCCCAACTAATCGTATTTCTCCCATGCACTTGAGCCCAACCAGTAATCCCCGGTTTCACCTCATGCCTACGAGCCTGTTCTTTATTGTATAAAGGTAAATATTGAACTAATAGCGGTCTCGGACCGATCAATGCCATATCCCCTTTTAATACATTGATCAACTGTGGTAATTCATCCAGAGAAGTTGATCTAATAAACTTCCCAACCCGCGTTAAACGCTTTACATCCGGTAATAAACGCCCCTGCTCATCCCTTTCATCTGTCATTGATTTAAACTTAATCACCTTAAATATCTTTCCGTCCTTTCCCGGACGCTCTTGGAAGAAAAAAGCGCCGGCCCCTTTATTGGCAAAATGAAGCCAAATAGCAAGAATAGCTAAAAGCCACCAAATGCACATCAACACGATCAACACGATTGTGAAATCAAGCAATCTTTTGAAAAAACACTTATACATTCAAATCAAGCTTTATACAACTCATTCATTCCTTCCCAGATAATTTCACTTTTAAAGTTTTGTCCCCATACCGGCCCATTTACCGCAAACTTTTCTCGCAATTCTTTATCATTCTTTATCTCAATCATTATATTATAGAGAGCTTTGCTATTTTTAGGCTCGACATTAATTCCATTAAAGCCATCACAAACCGCATCACATACACCGGTACCCTTTGAACCGATAACAGGAAGTCCCATGTCAGCAGCTTGTACAACCACATTACCAAAACCTTCCCACCAAGCAGGAAGAACAAATACATCCATTGCTGTAAGATATAAAGGGACATCATCCGTTCTACCCGGCATTACAATCCCCTCATGCGCCATCATCTTGTTATAAAGAGTTTTATCTGCAATTTGAGAAAATTCCCAAGGTCCAACAATCAGAAGTCTACAATTTTTATCTTGTTCATAAACTTTGCAAAAAGCCTCATAGAGTTCCCGGATTCCTTTTCTATCAACAATACGCCCTAAGAAACCATAAACAAACTTTCCTTCCAAATCCAACTTTCTACGAAGTATTTCAGTATTTCTCGGTTCCACATTCTTTCTACTAAAATAATTTGGATCAATCCCATTACTACTACCTTTATGGATAACTACACATTTCTTTTCCTTAAAGACGCCATCTTTTACCCCAAGAGTTTTCACCGATGGACTAATACAAATAATCTTTTGAGCACAAGCTCCTGATATCCATTCACAAAATTTCAAAATACGTTTCAACAAACCACTTTCATGTTCATAACGAAACCCTCTACAGGTATATATTCTATTAGGAACCCGACACCACCATGCCGCCATCATTCCCAACATTCCCATTTTAGGTGTTCCAACATTAACAATATCCGGTTTTTCCTTTTTAAAAATTTTAATAAGAGCTAATAATGTTTTAATATCGTTTTTCAATGAAATATTTCGTACAATATTTACATTCAACTCTTTACACTCTTCACGATGACAATAATTCAAAGATCTTTCATCATGTTGGGTCAATAGATATGTATCGTATCCCTGTTCCTTGAAATATTTAAGTTGTCCTTTAAGCAATCCGACGCTTCCAGGAATAGTTATTCCCACGATAAGTTTCTTATTACTCATTTTATCTACCTATTGCAAAATATTTAAAACCCAATTCCGTTATTTCACCGATATCATAAATATTTCTTCCATCAAAAACAACGGCTTGATTCATTGATTTTCTTATAACTCCCCAACTCGGGAGACGGAACTGTTTCCACTCTGTGAGCAACACCAACGCATCCGCATTAAGCACGGCATCATACATATCATTGGCATATTCTACCAAATTCCCAACACGACGTTGACACTCCTCCATAGCAACCGGATCAAACACTTTTACTTTACATCCTGCTTTGGTCAATAAATCAATCATGATCAACGCTGTAGCTTCACGCATATCATCAGTCTCTGGCTTAAAGGCCAATCCCCATAAAGCTATTGTTTTACCTTGCAAATCCCCATTATAATAACATTTCAATTTTTCAAATAAAATACGCTTTTGTTGTTCATTTACTTCTTCCACAGCTTTCAGAACACGCATATCATAGCCTTCTTTTTCTGCCGTCTTTATCAAAGCTTTCACATCTTTGGGGAAACAAGATCCACCATAACCGCAGCCGGGATATAAAAATTTACTACCAATACGGCTATCCGCCCCTATTCCTTTACGCACCATATTCACATCCGCACCAACCAACTCACACAAATTTGCAATGTCATTCATAAAACTGATACGAGTTGCCAACATGGAGTTTGCCGCATACTTGATCATTTCGGCTGAAGGTATATCTGTAAATATGACCCTAAAATTATTCAACAGGAAAGGACGATACAACTTTGTCATCAATTCCTTTGCCTTTTCACTTTCAACCCCAACTACAACACGATCAGGTGACATAAAATCTTTTATCGCAGCTCCCTCTTTCAGAAATTCCGGGTTACTTGCCACGTCAAATGGAATATCCACTCCACGCTTACACAACTCTTCCTGAATTGTAGCTTTAACTTTCTTCGCAGTACCAACAGGAACTGTCGATTTTGTTACTAAAATCGTATATTTATTTATATTTTGCCCGAACTCTTGAGCAACAGCCAAAACATATTGTAAATCAGCACTTCCGTCTTCATCCGGCGGAGTACCCACCGCACTAAATACAATATCAACATCACTCAAACAAGCCTTCAAATTTGTTGCAAATTTAAGACGCCCTTCCCGACAATTACGAAGTACCATCTCTTCTAACCCGGGCTCATAAATAGGGATCTGACCATTTAACAACGAATTGATTTTCTTTTCATTGATATCAACACAAGTAACATTAATCCCCATTTCCGCAAAGCAAGTGCCTGAAACTAATCCTACATAGCCTGTGCCTACAATTGCTATATTCATATCTTATAAATTTAAACGTATTTTCGTCAAACTATTCTAACTTTTCTCTAGACCAACTAATTCCCGTCTTAACTATTTTAGCCGGTACCCCAGCAATAACGATATGTTCATCCAAAAACTTTTTTGTAACAACCGCATGAGCTCCCACAACACAATCATTTGCAATATTTACACCCTTTTCTATATCAACGCCCGTTCCTATCCAAACATGATTCCCAATAGCGACACTAGCAGCCCTGTTTATTCTATCCCCATTATTAATATCAATGATTGAATGAAAATCTGTTGTTGACAATGATACTTTTCTTCCTAACATACAATCCTTACCAATTGCAATTTCAGTATCACTTTCCTCTAAAAATAAAGAAGCACTTCCTATAGTTGTTTGACATCCTAACCGACATTTACAATTATTCCCTTTTATTGAAATGTATCCTTTTTCATAAAACAATACCCTTTCATCTAAAAAAAGCTCATTATCATTCCCGTATATTTCAACTACTAAATTTCGGAAACGACATCTGTGACCAATTCTAATTTTATTATTATTTCCTTTTACAAAAATAAAACTCTTACGAAATAGAACTCCAGAATTTATTTCAAGAACATTTTTTACGCCTCTTATTTTCTTTTTTAATCCTAATACCCCATATATCTTAGTAATAATAGGATAAATTGAAGAACTTAATAACCAAATTTTTAACGATGATTTCACTTCACTCGGATAATTGTAAATTTAAAAATCTTAACACAGATTTAATCTGCATATCATTACCACCACCAAGAACATTTTGCGCAACTAATTTTTCATTTTGTGTATGCCCCACGCAAATAAAATCTTTATTATACTTATTCGAACCAATAATTCTTGTCTCTTTCGATAATGCGCAAAAATTCAACCAAACATCATCAGCTAAAGGACAAATCTCTCTAGCCTTTTGAATATTGATTATATCTTTTACAAAACAATGAGGCGGATATAACACCCCACCAATTCCTGTCACAAATAATTTTAATGAAGGTAAATTCAATCCACGATAATTATGTATCCAATTTCTATAGGATTTCAATTCTCCATTTTTATCAAAAGTCATCAAATGTACCCTATTTGCACACACACAATTAGGATATTTGAAATTCAGATTCACCAAATTCTCTAACATATCAGAAGGATAGTAAATGTCATCATCAACAGTAATGATATTATCTTCGGGATATTCTTGTATTGTATAAAAGAATTTTTTATATGATCTTAAATCATCACACCAACAGATAGATAACCCTTTTTTTTCATATTTACGAAGACTCTCTGGAAGCACTCTATCTGGAAATTGGCTATCAGCTAGCCATAATATAATTTTATCCGGCTTAAAAGTTTGACGCATTAATGAATCTATACATATCCAAACTTCGTTAATTCTTGCAGGAAAGGAAGTTAACGAAACAATATATTTTATTTTTCTTATTTCTGATCTATTTATACCACAAATATCTGCATTAAAATTTCGAGCAAATTGCTGAGGTATAATTGAATCAAAAAAACGTTTAAATACTATACCACACAAATAATCAAAACTTTTCCCCAATAAACCAAGCCTTCTTAAAGAAGGTAATGTAAAGTATAACCGATACAACCGTTTCATTCTACTTCCTTTTTTTTAATAACACACAACAACATGAATATAAAGAATATACAAATAACATATCAATTTTTATTTTATCGCAATCTCTCACCAGCACAACAATCTGTCATAATTTACCTTCCAATATAAATTTTAAAAACATATCCCCAACCTTATCCTTGTTCAAATGCTCTCTAATAGCATAAGCATTTTTGGCATATTCATTTCTCAACTCCTCATCTTCCATCAAAATAACAATCTCCCGAGCAAGAGCCTCTATATCCCCATCCGGAAGCACCACACCACTAACCCTGTTCTCTATTATATCTGAAGCAGCAATACTGTCAAAAGATATACATGGCAATGGCGAAGCCATTGCTTCACAAAGGGCATTGGGGAAACCCTCGCAACGGGACGGAATAACAAAAATTTTACTCTCTGCCAATAACCGATCAACATCCTTCCTCAACCCTAAAAAGACAACTCGATTCGCTATTGATAAATCTGCTGCTAAAATTTTCAAACGTTCTCTTTCCGGTCCATCCCCCACTAATACCAAACTCCATTCTTTATGTCCTTCAATTTTTGCAAACGCTTGTAACAAACGATCAAATCCTTTTTCAAAAGAAAGCCGTCCAACACCTATAACCCAATTTTTCTTCTCCACAGCATACACCCCTATATCACGTAACGAATTAGGTATAATCACCATATTCAGATGATCACCAAAAACCTTCTTCTTGTATTCTGCTGCTTGACATGTTTGAGCTATAACACCCGTTGCTCTAGGATAAGTCAAACGTTTAAATAGTCTTTTAAACAGACTTAATCGTTGTTTAGGACTAATTCGATCCGAAATATAAATGGGATTATTCAATCCCCAATTTGCCAATAAAGCTATAGGATTAATAATGTCTCCGAATGATAAAATTGTATCTGGCTCATACTTCCTTAATTGTTTGCGAACAAAACATATCGTATTCCAATAACTAAATAATTTATGAACAAATGAAGTTGTATGTAAAAAACTTGGTTCTTCAAATATCACTTCCGGATTCAATTCATAAAAATGTTGTCCTTTTCTACAAGCAATATAAACTACTTTATGTCCCTTCTTCACAAAATGAGACGACAAAATAGATAATGCACGCTCGATCCCTCCACTTTGCAAAGATGGGGCCACGATACAAATAGTTTTTTGTTTTTCCATTACAATTTTGATGCAATCAAATCACCTAATTGATCACTTGTCAAGAATTCAACATCAGGCCATTTTTGAATAATCTTCTTTAACAACTCCTTCAATAAACCAAGATTTTTATCCCGATGGCTTTCATCCAATGTTCCAATAAAATTAACCCGATGGCTACTTATTATAGCTGGCTTATGACACTGAAAGGCAATATTTATTCGATTTAAGCACTCCCCAACATAATCTACCGCACCTCCTTTATATGGTTCAAAAAAAGCATTACGAACTATATAATATTGTCCGAATCTATTTTTCTCCCCCATATAGTGATAACAACTCTTAAATTTCAATGGATTCTCTTGTACCGGAATTTGCTGAAAAGCAATACCTTGTAAATATTTCAAGCCGTTATATGCCAATATGGATTCGATCTCTTTACGCCAAGTATAACAAGGAGCTATAAAAGATTTTGATTTATATCCATATAACTTCTCGAATAATCGAGTTCCTTCTTCTATGACTTTCCCTTCCTCTTCTAAAGAAGCCTCTCCAACATTACCCAAAGCATCCATATATCGTACTTTTAGCTTCGGTGTTACTTTATCAGATAATCCGAAATGTTGCTGATTAAAAGACAACATCGTCACATCATCTTTTTGTTGCAAAGCTTTCATCCAGCGAATAACATTCAAATGCTCTCTTCCATGAAATTGAGGATGCCATACCATAGAGTTTATTCCCTGTTTTAATACCCCCAAACTATTCTCACATCCTTTATATTTTTTGAATGTATTCGTCACTTCCTCGTAATAATATTCCGTAAAACCACTATTTTTTATGCGCTCAAAATCAGGATTAGCCACAACACTATTAGCCGTTACAACGGCAGGCTTCCCATTTTTATCTCGTACAGAAAGTAACACATCAAATAATACGGATAAATCTTCACTCCTTTCCAAAGAATCATACATCGAAAAAGGACAACGATCAACATGAAAACCATCATCTAAAAGTTTTTTGTATATTTCTTTAGATGGCATACGGATACTACCCCAATCATCACTTTCAATGATAACGATTTTTCGTCTAGTCCTCCAGCCCGGTAATTGAGTCAAATAATGTATTATTTGTTGTTTTACTGACATTTCCTTACAATTTCAACATTTTACCCCACTTCAAATCCCATTCTTCGGGTTCGATAACATCATTTCCTCCTCCATCATGCAATGTTATCTCTCCAAAATAAGGCTTCCCATCCACATCATAAAAATCCACACGTACATATCTAAAATTTTGAGCAACTCCTTCCGCAATCTCGATCATCCTAGAAAGAGATTGAGGGAACTCTATTTCTTCCCCTCGTAATTCTGCCACATTTACATTTTTACCATCCCAAGCAAACATCAATGGCTCCCACTTAGGACTATACATAAGTCGATGCTTACACCCTAGCTTCTGACGTTGTGCCGCAACATAGATAAATTGAACTTTACCATTGATACAATGTAATTTATAATCGTTTGGAATTTCGCCTTTAGAAGTAAGTAATAGTTTTTCTACAATAATTCTACGCTGTATATTCTTATATTGCCATTCTTTATCAAACCAATAATAATTAACATCTAACCATTTACGGCACATTAATTGTATCTTTCTCCAATCCTTCACATCACGTTTATCTTTCACTATATAATACTGCCCCGAAGCATGATTGGATTTGATAATAAAGGGAATATCCGGCATATTTTCAAAACAAATATCCTTACAATTATCTGTTGAAAAAAGTATGGGAACAATACAATCTTGACCGAATTTTTCCCCAATATATTGAGGGGCTAAATATTTGTCTGCACACAACGTATTAAAATCACGTCTATCATGCAATTTTAGCCATTGAATTTTCTCACACAATGTCTGCGGATTATTCAAATCTAACTTATATCCATGTGACTTATAAAAATTTCTTTTTACATAGAATTCATCCGACCATAAATGATATTTAAAAAAACGATAAATCTTTTTTAATTTCATCGAACAAAAACAAACAATATTCGAATCTCGCTGCATATCATCCAATCTTTTATAAATATATCAAATTACAATTATCTACTCCCAGAAATTATATATCCTAATTGCTCGCTATTTACGAACTCAACATCCGGCCAATGCTTCAATATTTCTTGCAACAAATATTTAAACTTTTTCAAACTTTTATCCCTGTTTTCTGGAAATATACCACCTATAAAATTCACCCGATGAGAATTTATTGCAGCGGGTTTCCCCCAACGAAAAGCAATTTTTATCTCAGTCAAACACTGATCCACCCAATCAAAACTTTGATTCCGGGAAGGTTCAAATGTACAATTACGACGCCAATAAAGTTGTCCCCAAAGATTACGATACCCCCAAAAATGATTTTGAAGTTTCAAACGGCCACCACTTTGTGGCAAAAATTGCTGACCACACTGTAAAAAATCGACTCCATGTTTCGCAAGTTCTTCACTCAATTCATTTCCGCAAATTCCACAACAAGGAACAAATGAAACGGACTGAAAACCAAACAACTTTTCAAACTGTTGTAATCCATCTTGCACTATAACATTCAACTCTCTTTGATGCTCTTCACTATCATAATCAAAAGCGGCAAAATAATTTAAAGGATAAACTTTCATCGAATTTTTCATTTCAGAACTTATCACGGCTCTTTTTTCGAAAGCCATTTGTTCTTTCTCTATTGAAACATTAATTGCCTCCATCCATCTTCTCACGTTTATATGTTCTCGACCATGAAATTGTGGATAAAAAATTCGATTTTCTATTCCTTCTCTCCATAAAGACATCATATTATCTTGATAAAAATAACGCTTATAAGTGTCACTTATCAATTCATAGTGATAAACTTGTCTATTTGATGCCTCTATTTTATCAAAATCCGGATTTGCCACAACAGTACAGGGAGTGATTACAGCCGAATGCCCATTACGATCTTTCACGGAAGATAATACATCAAATAATGCCATTAAATCTTCTGCACTTTCCAAAGAATCATATTTATCAAAATATGAATTATCAACTTCCAATCCTTCCTTTAACAAGCACTCATATACCTTTCGAGAGGGCATCCGAATACTCCCCCAGTCATCACTCTCTATAACAACAAGTTTTCTCTTGGAATTCCATCCTCTAGCATTTACATAATTTTTAGCTAACTTCCGCTTTAGTGTCAGCATAATTCACTTACATTAATAAATCAATATATTTTATAATAGGATAATTATCATTCATGAAGAAAACGGTAAAAAAATTTCCACACAACAAATTAAATATCCCGATAGCATAAAATCCTTCTCTTATTTGAAATAAAATAATATACAATAAAAAGGGAATACTATACTTTATCCAATACCTCATTCTACTATTTATAATCTGATCCGATAATAACAGACAAAACAATGCATATAAACAAAAATTTCCTAGATCTAAAAAACGAACACCCCAAGGAGCCATATTAATAATTAAACACAAAGAAGCTAACAGAAGTGACACTACAAAAAAACGCCTTAAAAAAGCAGAACTTTCAATCCGTTGTTTTCCTTTTATATAAAACAGTAACACAAAAAAAACATTCAATCCCATTGTTACATATTTACCAGAATCAGCAAACCAATTTCGAGATGCTTTATACTCAAATGTCAAATAACCAATCGTATTTTCAGCAATATTTTCTGGCAATATTTTTGCTAGAAACCTTTCCAAGATAGTAAGATCAAAATTGTTAAGTAAATTTATTCCCAAGAATAATATAAGATAAGGTAAAATTTTGCGAGATGGCAAAAACAAACCTAAAAAGGCGATAAATATAGGATACAAAAAAGTATAATGAATCAAAAAACTGCAAAAACAATATATCAAATAATACCATTTTCGACAATAGATATAAGCCAATACTCCATATAAAAAAATATATAACGCCGTCCACCAACGTACTCCGTTTATTTTCCAAATCGGAGCTATTAATATTAAAAATACAATTAGAATTTTCACGTAAAAATCATTCGTTTTACAGCATCTTATAATCAACCAAGTTACCTTAGCATAAAAAAAACCCATTACAGTCGCCACAACACAAAAAAATATTTGAGGATTTCCTGTAAAACGAGATACAACATATAGTAAAAATGAAGCATAATAATCAAAACGCTCTCCTCTAAGAGCTAAATAATCACTCAAAGAAATATGAGGCATATCATAAGCTTGCATCAAATAAAGAGCATAACGTTCAGAGTCGGCACCATCTCCTAACAAACCACTTCCTTCAGAGAAATAAATAAATGCTAAACCAAAATAAATACAGAAAAGAAAGAACAATTTTTCTGATTTGTCCCAATTCAAATGTTTTATAGAATACACTAACCCTCCTAATGGATATAACAATGTTAATAAAACACTCGAAATATATCGTTTTGTCGAAGTCTCAGACATTACCTTTGAATTAACTGCTTTAATGAGTTTAGATAGTTTATTCTCAATATGATTCCACTTCCTACAAGTAAAACATAGAACAAAATTCCAGATATTATCAATCGCAAAAATGTTGTGGATATATTATCATAAAATCTACTACACCAAAAAACAAAGATAATTACCACAAAAACGTGTAGAATAATTTTCAAAAGGCCTACAATAGCAGGTTTTGAAATAATAATCACCCTCTCTTTATAACGTAAATAAATATATGGACAAATGTTACGTAAAAATACTTGCATCATCACAAAAACAAGGGCAATCATTACTGGAGAACTTACATTAAAATAACATAGTAAAGCATTCATAAATAATAATAACAACGTACATACAACATCAAAAACAAACAAAATTTTTGTTTTACCTATACCAACTAATACCGCTTGTAGTGGTATTATTTCACACAGATTAAAAATTAAATTAATTTGAAAAAATATATAAGAAGTTGTATATTGTTTCCCATACAACAATAACATGATTTCCCTAGAAAAAGAAAAACAAAATATACATAGAGGTATAATAATCAATCCCATTTCATAAATCGCTTTGTTAAAAAACATAACACTTTCATCCAAACAATTTTCATTTTTGCTTTTAGAAAACAAGGGGATCAACATCTTCCGTACAGGAGTAACTATAATACCAATAAAAGGCAATGGTAAAAATCCATTAGCAAATTCTGCAAAAGCTTCTGTTCCAAAATTTCTACTAATCAAAACCTGATTAATTGAATTATAAAAAAGTAATATACAACTAGAACCTAATATCGGCAAAGAATAGCTTAATACTTTTTCCATAATTCTCGGCACTTTAATTGATTCATTTACATTACAATAAGGCCGATTTTTTAAATATAACGCAACAAAAAATGCAATCACGGCTGCAAATCCCCAACCGACAATAGCAACTTCATAGGAATTTCGATATAAAAGCACAGGTAGTACGATACAAACAAGCATTAAAATCCTTGTAACAGTATTATATATTGCTACATATTTCGTGTTTTTATTAACAATGTAAATTCCTTCCAATCCTAATGTCGGCAACGTGAAAAAAGGGAAAGGTGAAAACAATTTCAATCCTTTTACTAACTCAGGGTTATTTAAAAATTGAGCTATGGGTTCTGCAGAAAAAAATAATGTTATAGATAATAATCCCCCGGAGAAAAAAAGGATCTGATTAATTTTTTTCACAATATATTTACCTTCTGCTAAAGAATATCTAGGCAAAAAATAAGAAAATACACTCGGAAGACCTGCCTCAAATATAACTAACAATGTACTATAAACGAACATAATCTGTTTGTAAGTTCCATATTCTGCCTTATCAAAAAATCGAGACAAAATAGCAGCACTTACAAGCGAAACAAATATATTTGAGATAGAACTAATACCTAACCAAAAGGCTTGATGTATATTACTCTTATTGTTCATCATAAAATATGTAAAAAATGATATTAATCCTACCCGATTAAAAAATTACCCACTTTTGTCATTAGGAGTAGTTTACTACATAAAAAAGATAGAAATATTGAAATAACAGCAATTACCCATGGAAGAAAATATGTACTACAATACAAGTATAATGGCGTATGATATAATATCAACATGATAATTATTTGTTGAAAAATATAAGCGCCATAACATTCATCGTTTAATTTGTTTACAAATTTAATTGGAGTATATTTTCTCGAGATTTTTAACGCTACTCCAAGTAAAGCAATTCCCGCCAAAAAAGAGGCAAAAGTTCCAATCAAAGGTATCGATATAATTCTATTTACATCAAAAAGATAAACAATAAATATACAAAACCATAAAAATAAAAGTAGTAATGAATACTTTTCAATAATATTAGTTTTTCCATAAATAAGATACCCTAAAATGATGAAAGGAAGGTAATGAAACACAACATTCAAAAATGTAATGCTTAATACACTAACAACCACAAATAGAGCCAAACTACAAATAAAACTAGTTATCGGATATTTATCTATCATTGGTTGGAATATTTTTAGCAAACAAAAGTTAGCGAATATCATCGGCAAAAACCACAAGTGCCCAGTTCCTTTCAATAAATTTACAATGACTGTTTTTACATCAACTAACAATTCGGGCTGTAAAATCACAATGTATAAAATACTAAAAATAAAACATGGGAAATAGATTCGTTTAAACTTCATGAAAATAAAATTCCACGTAGAAGACGCTAAATATTTATCTTTTTTATATGCAAACAAATAACCAGAAACCATCACAAATGCACCTAAATGAATAAAGAATGGATTCAAAAACTGATAAAACCAAACAGGCTCTATTCCAAAAGTATTTTTCCATGCACCACTATAAATAGCAAAACAATGACCAATTATAACACCAACTATTAATAATGGACGTAGAAAAATGATTTCATTCAATTGTTTAGATTGAAATGCCATATAATACTTATCAAAAAATTCAGAAACACATTCTATTAGAAGCTTAAATAGAAGCAAGAACCTAGGCTATAAAATTTATAATAACTCTATAAAATTTACATTCAAGAATTATAGTCTGCTATCAATCATATCTTTTTCCAAAACTCCTTTCACATCAAAAACCACGTGCTGCTCTTTCAATAAAGATAGAACATTCATCCCCTCGAACAGGGAATGAGCGACAGCCATAATGGCCGCATCATATTTTTCAATGTGCAATTCATTCTCTACATCAACACCATATTCATGTCGCACAATCTCCGGATTTGCCCACGGATCATAAACCGTGATATCAAGATTATACTCTTTTAAAGCCTTGTATATATCAATTACTTTGGTATTCCGAACATCCGGACAATTTTCCTTGAACGTGAATCCCATGATCAAAACCTTGGAACCTAATACCTGAATGCCTTTCTTTAACATCAACTTGATTACCTCGTTCGCCACATGTTCCCCCATCCCGTCGTTCATCCGACGTCCGGCTAGAATGATCTCGGGATTATACCCGTGCCGTTGGGCACATTGAGCCAGGTAATAAGGATCCACGCCAATACAATGTCCCCCGACTAATCCCGGTTTGAATGGCAAAAAGTTCCACTTCGTGGAGGCAGCTTCAAGTACATCTTGCGTGTCTATTCCCAGCTTATTAAATATTTTTGACAATTCGTTCACGAAAGCGATATTGATATCCCGTTGCGAGTTCTCGATCACCTTGGCGGCTTCCGCCACCTTGATACTCGGGGCAAGGTGTGTCCCTGCCGAAATAACGGAAGCGTAAATATCGTTTACTTTTTGGCCAATCTCGGGGGTCGAGCCGGAGGTTACTTTCTTAATTTTCTCCACCGTGTGCAATTTATCTCCCGGGTTGATTCGTTCCGGGGAATAACCGGCGAAAAAGTCCTCGTTGAATTTCAACCCCGACACTTTTTCCACCACGGGGATGCACTCCTCTTCCGTCACCCCGGGATAAACGGTCGACTCGTAAACAACAATATCACCCCTGGAAATCACCTTCCCCACCGTGGTACTCGCCCCGTACAAGGGAGTTAAATCCGGGTTATTATTTTTATCCACGGGTGTTGGCACCGCCACCACGTAAAAATTACAATCCCGGATGTCCTCGATACTTGATGTGCAAACGAAACCGTTAGCGATTGCCGATTGCAACAACTCGTCACTCACTTCCAGGGTAGCGTCATGTCCAGCCATCAAGGCATCCACCCGCCTTTGATTCATGTCAAAGCCTATCGTTTTATATCTTGTTGAAAACAACCGGGCGAGGGGTAAGCCCACGTATCCCAGTCCGATCACGCAAATTTTCACGTCTTGCATAGTAATTCGTTTTATTATAGATTGTTCCAGTACCATTTCACCGCTTCCTGCAACCCTTGCCTCATGCTGTATTGCGGGGCGTACCCCAATAACGATTTCGCCTTGTCAATGCTTGCCAAAGAATGAGGGATATCTCCCACCCGGTTCGGCCCGTGCAATATCTCGATATTTCTTATTTCCCCGTCAAATTCCCCCAGGAATTCTTTCAAGTAACCCACCAGCTGGTTCAACGTCGTACGCTCCCCGAACGCCGTGTTATAAATTTGATTCACCGCACCGGGATCGGTCACGGTCAAGGCCAGTTCATTCATCTGTATCACGTTATCGATATACGTGAAGTCCCTGCTGTACTCCCCGTCCCCGTTGATCACCGGGCTTTCGTGTCGCATCAACTGCTTCACGAACAAGGGAATCACCGCTGCATAAGCCCCGAAAGGATCTTGTCGCCTGCCGAACACGTTAAAATAACGCAATCCGATATATTCCATACCGTAAGTCCGGGCGAACACGTCAGCGTAAAGCTCGTTCACGTATTTCGTTATGGCGTAAGGAGAGAGCGGTTTACCTATCACGTCTTCCACCTTGGGTAAAGATTGACTGTCCCCGTAAGTGGAAGAGCTTGCGGCAAAAACGAAGCGTTTCACCCCGGCATCCCGGGAGGCTACCAGCATGTTCAAGAAACCGCCCACGTTAACCTCGTTACTCGTGATCGGGTCTTTAATGCTACGAGGAACTGACCCCAACGCAGCTTCATGCAAAACGTACTCCATGCCTTCCACCGCCTTCCGGCAATCCTCCATTCGACGAATATCCCCCACGATCAATTTGAACATCGCCGGGTAACGTTCTGTCAAAGGAAGTATGTTTTCAATTTTCCCCGTCGCAAAATTATCCAAGCAACGAACTTCATGCCCTGCTTGTAACAGATACTCGCAAAGATTAGAACCGATAAACCCGGCTCCTCCTGTAACTAATATTTTCATTATTTATTTATGAATTTGATATATATTTCCCTATCGTCTCCACATGTCTCATCCCGTGTACATCCCCCGCGTAATAATCAATCAATCCCGCGTCGTGCAACCTTTCCGCACCCCGTTGTGCCTCCTTCCCGTAATACCCTGCAAACGAGAGGATATTCACCTGTAACCGACAATTCTTGTTCTTCAACTCCTTCCCGTGTCGAACGATATCATCCTCCCAAAAAACATAACGCTCCGGATGGGCCAACACCACCTCGTATCCCCTGGCCTGTAATTCGAACACCACTTGATCGAAAAAAGGTGAGGGAGATAAAAAGTTATGTTCCACCAGTACCCGGTTATCGTTCCCGGACAGGATCTCTCCCCGTTCGATCAAACTCAACATATATTCCCCGACACGATACTCGGCCCCTAAATCCAATTCTATCTCTACTCCCTCCTTTTGCAAACCAGCTCGAAGATATTCCAACAAGGGATGAAGATTTTCCCGTCCATTCATCAAGGCAGGAAAATAAACGTGGGAAGTACATGTCACTCTTTTCACTCCCAACCTAGATAAGCCTTTCAACACCATGATTGCCTCCCCATAAGTTCTAACCCCGTCATCTACTCCGGGCAAAACATGCGAATGAATATCATGGGTATAATCAAAATGTATCTTCTCCCGTTTTCGGAACCACCACATGACTATAACTTACCCTCTTATCTATTTTGCTTGTTGTAATAATTACCGTAACCATACTTGTAATAGTGTATTCTCCTAGATACCCCGTTAACCAGCACCCCGCAATTCGTCACGTGATGCTCGCTTTCCAGTACTCGCAAGGAAGATAACACCCCTCGCGGCAACACGTTCAAGCGAACAACACACAAACAAGCGTCCGCTTGCTTGACCATCGTCAAAGCATCCGCAAGGATTCCCACCGGGGGAGTATCTAGGATAATGCAATCATATTCTCCCCTCACCTCTTCCAACAATGTCTTGAACCTATCGCTTGAAAGCAGTGCTACCGGGTTCGGCGGGACGTCTCCCCCGAACAACACGCTTAAATTGTCTTCTAGCAAATGTACCAACCGTCTCCATTCCGGTTCCATCCCTGCCAGGTAAGCCGACAAGCCACGGGAATAATTCTTATGAAGATACGAATGTAACCGAGGATTTCGCAGATCACAACCAACCAGTAACGTCTTTTTACCCGCCTTCGCGTAAGCCTTCGCCAAGTGAGCAGCCACCAGTGTCTTCCCCTCTCCGGGAACCCCGGAAGTCACCAGTAACACGGGACAAGCTTTCTCGCCCAACATATAGTTCAGTTTCTCCCGTACCACTTGCATCGATTCCGACAAGGAAAAATTTTCCCGTAACAGGTTGACCTCTTCTTGAGATAATTCAGGTATATCTCCCAGCACGGGGAACGGTAACGACCGTTTCACCTCATCAACGGAACGAACCTTGTCGTTCAACATCTCCAGCAAGAGGATAATCCCGACCGGGATACCCACGCCCAAAAACAACCCCACGAGCATAATCAACGCCTTGTTCGGCTCTACAGGAGCATTACCCGCTGACGGGTCTTCTATAATTTTAGCCGTCGCCACGTAAATCAATTTAGCAATCTCCGCCTCCTCCCGCTTTTGCATCAGGAAAAGGAAAAGGTTCTCCTTCAGTTCCTGTTGACGAGCGATGTCTCGATATTGTTTTTCCTGCGTGGGAACCGAGGTCAGCAGCTCGTTCACCGACGCATTCTCCTTCTCCACACTCTTCAGCTTGATCAAAAGGCCGCTCTCCACGTTGGCGATCGTCTCCTGTATGTTCTTTTTTAATCCTTGCAACTGGGTATTTAGCCCGATTACAATCGGGTTACTCTCGCTGGCACTCTGCAGCAACTTGCCCCGACGCAACACCATCTCGTTATAGCGGGCGATCCCTGCATTCAAACCCTCGTCCGAGAGACCCAAGTTTTCCGGCAACAACGAGAACTCTTCCGCCCGTTTCTGCGTAATCGCCGCCCGGATGCTTCGCAACACGTCCAGCTCCGTTTGCAATTTCATTAACTCCGCCTCCGACTGTTTCTTGCGTTCCATCACGAAAGCGGCATCCGAGGTGATATCCGTTAATTTATTCGTCTTCTTGAAGTCTTCCGCCCGTCGTTCGATCGTTCCCAACTCCTGGTTGATCACATCCAGCCGCTCGTTGATGAACTCCACCGTCGCCTCTGACACGATCCTCTTGTTATCGATACCGTTCTGGTTGTATCGCTTGACAAGGGCGTTTATCACCGCAATTCCTCTCGCCGGTACGGCGTCTTTCAAGGAAACCAGCACGGAGTTCGTGTTCTTTACCAGGATCTGCACGTTCAAGTTTTTTGAAAAAACATCCGTCGTTTTTCGAAAACTAGACAGATCAACCCGGATTTTTTCCTTGGAAGTAACTTTCCTGTTAGGCTCGATCGAGAGGTTATAGTCTCCCATGGGAACGCTCTCCGAGTAATGACCGCTCCACATCTTCTCCCCGTCAAGATTCATCAATATCACGAGGTTCGCCGTGTCCAACAACACGTGAAAAGACGTGTCCCGGATCTCACCGGGGTTATCCACAAGAACTTTCACCGGCGAATCGTTATAAAGTTCCCAATCACGCAAGAAACCTTCACGGACACAACGAACGTTCAAGTCCAGTTCCTCCACGACCTCCCGCATCAGGTTTTTAGATTGTAACTCTACAATCTCGTTCTCCACGAACATATCCGCCGCCGCCAAGCCCAACTCTTTCATCATCACGTTCGTGCCTAGCTCCCCCTTTTTCGAGTCACTGATCATCACCTTACCCGTCACGTTGTAAATAGGCACTCGGCTCTGGCATATTAACAAAGCGATGACCAAACACAAAGGCACCGACACCGCAAACCAACGCCAACGGGCGATAAACTTTTCAACTAATACTTTTATATCTATACTTTCGGACTCACGTTCCCTGTTCAAGTTATTCTCTTCCATATAATTCCGGTTCTAGGTTAACGAATTGCAATGGCAAGGATAGCTACCAACGTGGAAATACTCGATAAAACGTAAGGCAGAAATGCCCCGGCATTTCCTCCCACAATCCGAGCCTTATTGGGTTCAACATAGACCACGTCATTCTGTTGCAAGTAGAAAAAAGGCGAATGAATGATATTTTCCGATGTCAAATCCAGTTGGGCGAAAACTTTCTCGTCCCCGTCTTCCCGCATTACCAGCACGTTCTTACGCTTTGCATTAATTTGTAAATCTCCGGCCATTCCCAAAGCATCAAAGATGGAGACTCGTTCACTATTCACCTTGTAACTCCCGGGAGCTTTCACTTCTCCCAACACGGTTACCTTGAAATTCAAATACTGGATGGTCACGATCGGGTTCTTCAGGTAGTTACTCAACTCCTTCTTCAATTTAGCTGCCAGTTCCGTCCGGGATAAACCTTCCACTTTAATCTTCCCCAACACCGGGAAATCGATCGTTCCGTCCGTGTCTACCAGATACCCGTAAAGTTGATCGTTACCTGTTCGCATGTTATTCTGTCCCAACCCGATCATCGGCGTGTTAAAAGGCAGGGCCGTCTCGATATCATCACAGGAAACCACGATTGATAATAGATCATCCACGTGGATCACCGTGCGATACTGCAAGGCAGCTTTCACTCTAGAATTAATCTTCACATCTTGCAGGTACACCACGTCCTTCGGGGAAGCGCAAGCCCCCAACAGGCAAACCAGCATACCGATAAAAAACATTCTTCCAGTTCCCGTCATCACTTGTAAGTCTTTATTTTAGTTAATTATTTATTTTATCCAGTATTTCGAACCGGGAGTTCTTCGATTTAAACTCCGGCACCACCTGTTTCATCAACCGCACGGTATCCTCAATCCGTACTGCCAATGCTAATTCCGCAAGTTGATCATAAGCTCTCAACACCTCGTCCCGCTTGTACTCCCGTACCTTCGCCACCCGAATTTTAGCATTCCCCGTCGGGATCGTGTTCTCCTCGTTACTTAAAACCTCCTCGTACAATTTCTCTCCCGGCCGCAAGCCGATAAACTTGATCTTGATATCCTCGTTCGGAACGTACCCCGCCAGGCGAATCATCCGTTCCGCCAGATCGACGATCTTCACGGGTTCCCCCATGTCAAAAACGTAGATTTGATTGCCTGTACTCATCGTGGCCGCCTCCATCACCAACCGGCAGGCCTCCGGGATAGTCATGAAAAAGCGGGTGATTCCCGGGTCAGTAACCGTCACCGGGCCACCCCGCTCGATCTGTTTCCGGAAATAGGGAATCACGCTACCGTTACTTCCCAGCACGTTTCCGAAACGAGTCGTGACAAAACGAGTTTTACCTTTCACTTCCCCACGCTCTATTGCTAATCCTAAACTTTGCACGTATATCTCCGCCAATCGTTTGGAAGCCCCCATCACGTTGGTCGGATTCACCGCCTTGTCCGTGGAGATCATCACCATCATGTCCACGTTATACTCCACGCAAAAATCCGCCACCAGTCTTGAACCGATCACATTCACCCGAACCGCCTCGCAAGGGTTTTCTTCCATTAGGGGAACATGCTTGTAGGCAGCCGCATGGAACACTACACGGGGACGATATTTTTCAAAAACCATCCGTAACCGTTCTTTCTGACGAACATCACCGACAAAAGGGATGAACTTCAAGTTCGGGAAATTCTGTTCCAGTTCCAAGCGCAACTCGTGCATCGGGGTTTCCGCGTTATCAAATAACACCAGATACCCCACACCAAAAGTAGCTAACTGGCGGCATAGCTCGCTACCGATACTACCAGCCGCACCCGTCACCATCACCACCTTACCCGCAAAATACGCCTCAATCTCCCTCGTGTTCACCTTGATCTCCTCCCGTCCCAACAAGTCCTCTATACGGATCTCCCGGATAATCGTCTTTTTTAAACCATCGCCCAGCACGTCTATTGGCGGGGAAAACAAGTTCTTTACTCCAAACTCCTGACAAAAACGAACCAACCGATCCGCTTCCCGACGAGCCTCCTCGCGCGAGGGATATAACACACCGTTTATATTATATTTTTTCACAAAACGGGAAAAATGCTGTTCATCCTCAAAATAGTAAACCGGCAATTCCGAAAGCACGCAAGATTTCAAGTATCTATCCGGATTCACGAATCCTACCACGTGATAGTGCTTACTAGTGTGCATTCTCGTCTTCAGAGCCACGCTTTTATCACCGGTTCCGTAGACCAGTACCCTCGTCTTCCCCGAACCATACAGAGAAATCGTAAAATCATAAACCAGCACAAGTGTAACCCGAAAACCCACCAGAATCACCGATGTCACGAGAAAATCAATCACGGCACAGGCAAAAAGGTGTTGCCCGAACAGCCGAGAACCGGACACGAGGATCATTCCTGCCAACAGGAGTTCTTTTAGGAAAATTGCAAATCCCATTTTCCCAATGCTCTTTATCGTGGCATGCCGGATGATATTTCGGTTTACCCCCAGTCCCCAGAAAACCAGCAAACTAAACACGCAAGAACCGCCAATAATCACCACATAGGTTGATTGGGAGAGATTGATGATAAAACTATCGGCAAAAAGAAGCGTGATAAACGAACTCATGACAGACAAAAAGATATCCACCAAGAGAATCGTGTTAGCATTCACGTACTTCTTATTCTCGTGTAAACGATTACATATCGAGTGAAACGAGTATTTCATTTATTTTTGGTATTTTCAAAAGGAGCGTCCCCTCCGGTATTTAATAGCTTGATCCGGCGTATGAAGTACCGTTTAAAGGAGACGCTGTTACCGGGGGTTGCATGTCCCGGTATCGAATTTTTAGTGTGAATTGGTATATTTATTCTTTCTTTTCATACTTCACGTTGCAAGCAACAAACTCCCGTTTCGCTAAAATATAAAACACCTGCCCCACATCAACAGAGGAGACCTCTCCCATCCGCACAAATTGTTCAATCATATCATCCTCCACTTGTCGTACCCGTACGGCCAACCGTACTCGCTCTTCTTTCAACCGTTCCTGTTCTTCAATGGGTAATTCCATCAAGCCTACCACGTTATCATACAAACAAATCGCATCCCACCATCCCAACAGATCGCCCCGGTGGTTTCCCCGCGTATATCCCAAAGCTTCCGTCACCAATTTACCAGCCAATTCGCCACATTCCGCATCTCCCGTAAAATAATAACAATTACACAATAACCGGCAAATATTAGAAGTACGGCACGGTAACACCAGTTTTTGGCTTCCCCAAGGTGTTAGTATATCGTATGCAGCATCCACGCCTTTTTCCAAAAAATCCAAATCCGAGTACAACTGGTAAACGTCCATCAAGTCCGCAGCGTAACCGGCACGAAAATTTGCCGGAAGTTCTTTCTTCTGCACCAACACCTCATACCAACGGGCAATTTCCTTTGCCCTTTCGTGAATATCGTAAAGAACTCCAAACTCGGTCTCTAACCACGGATATATCCGCACCATCGCATAAACCGTAAGATAACCGTGAAGATAAGCAGACAACTTGTCGGGGGAGTACGAACGGAAATTAACTTCACGTAACCGATCGTACAAATCATAAAATAAACCTTTCTCCATCATCTTTTTCTACTCTATTCGTTCCAAAAAGGAACCCGGAATATAGGACGTTGCAATTGACACAACTCCTTCCAAACGGATGACCACACGTTTGTGTCCCATCAAACGAACCAACTCGCCTTCCAATCCTTGCAAGGGGCCTTTAATCACTCGTACCCGGTCTCCCCGTTTCAGATTTTTGTTTAACACCTCTATCCCACTCGGGGAAAAATCCAACAAAAACATGAAATCATGCATTTGTTTATCGGGAACAATCAACGAGTGACGTCCCTCAATATCTTTCAAGTAAACAATATTAAGCCCATGGTCATTTATTAATGAAAAACTTGTTGCTTTATCCGTGTGAATAAAAATCATCCCGTGAATCAAGAGTACCCGGATCGTTTTACGCCCTAAGGGTGTTTCCCGCACTTGTTCTTCCTGAGGTAGAAAATTCTCGATACCCAACTCATCAAGCTTCTTCTTTATCCACAACTCCTGATTCACCCGAGTGTGAGCCACGTACCAATTTATCTTTTTATTATCAACCATGTACCTTTTGATTTCCCCTGTCAAGGTATTAAATCGAATTTTGGACAGCTTTCTCCACATTTCCCGACCGGATGCGCTTCGCGCATTAACCCTCGTACCGGCCCTGATTTATTTCCACGTGTTTCTATCGTCTCACTATAATACAGCGATTCAACGAAAGAAAGCTGTCCGCACTAAAAGTTTCAAAAAACGATCGATTAATAATATTGGCACTTAATAATAAATTGTCGGATTTTGTAAAATTGTAATTGCTTGATTGCTAAAAAGAAAAAATATTTTGTTTTGATTTGCGCAATTCGAAAATTTACTATATTTGCAACGCATTAAATGATCCTATAATAAACATTCTATCACATTATAATTTAACGCTTTACAATACAATTAAACTTGAATTTCTAATTCATACATCAATAATCATTTAACGCTTATCTTTACTTACCCTAACATTACCTTATCCCTTCCCTACCTCAAAATCCAAGATCCGACACACCTCCAACACAACATAAACACCGATTCGTATTCATGCCATGTACATACTATGTTCATGCTATGTCGTTGAGATAAAGCAACCATAGCCTAACCTAGAAATAACCACATTGTAACCTTAACGCTCCTCTAACCGTATAACATTATATACACAAAAATAAATAAGGTGTCTTATCCTAAAAAAGTTGACTTGTTCAACAAGTAAACTTATGTCAGTAGCA